>Ga0181535_10000540_pt1 | contig 55777 bp, 55 predicted proteins | sample PEATcosm2014_Bin_44_FD_119774 | JGI IMG/M metagenome (GOLD analysis project Ga0181535, IMG submission 119774) | Peatland microbial communities from MTU Mesocosm Facility, Houghton, MI, USA - PEATcosm2014_Bin17_30_metaG | ecosystem: Environmental > Terrestrial > Soil > Wetlands > Peat | place... | reverse complement strand
GCGGACGCGGCGCCGGGGGTCGCCGGAGCCCTCCCGGCCGTCCCCGAGGGGTGATGCCCACCCACCACGACCAGCGCCACCATCAGGGCGCCGGCGACCACGACCAGCCCGGCCAGACCCACGACCGCGGCGCGCCCGCGGCGCCGGCCCCGGCCGTGACCGGGAGCCTTGGTCCGGGCGGGCGGACGCGGCGCCCCCGGAGCTCGGGCGGGCGGTGCAACCGGACTGGTCGGAGGCGCCGGTGAAGGGGCGGTGGGCAGAGACGCTCGGACCGGGGGTGGCACGGTCTGCTCCGCGGCCGCCGGTGGGGACGGTGCCGCCTGGGCGCGCGCCGCCTGGGTCGGCGGCGGCGGGGACGGCGTCGGCTGGGGTGCCGCCGGGGACGGTGCCGCCTGCGGTGCCGCCGGGGACGGCGTCACCTGGGTCGGCGGCTGGGACGGCGCCGGCCGGGACAGCCGTGACTGGGACGGTGGAAGCAGTGCCCCCCCAGACGGCGCCAGTGACGAGGTGGCGGCGGGCGCCGGTTGCGGCGACCATGGTCGTACCGCCTCGGGACGCCGATCGGGCGTCGCCGCCACCAGTCCGCGCCGTGTCCGGCGGGCGGGAGGAGCCGCCGCGGGAAGCCTGGCCCTGGCGGTGGCGGCCGCGCGGCGGCGGGCGAGCTCGTCCGAGCGCGTGATGAGCAGATTCCGGCGCAGGTTGAAGGCGATCTCAGAGATCGAACCGTCAGCGTGCTGACGTTCGAGCTCGGCCAGCCGCGCCGCGAGCTCCTCGGGAGCAGACTCGTCCGTCATCCTTCCCCACCCATTGTCGGACTGCGCACCGACAGCGGCTACCACCCAAATTCGGCGTGGCGAGTGCCCCACGTGGGGGCTGGCACTCTCTGCTGTCGCCACCTAGCCTAAACCAGGCGGTACGTACCGCCGGCCCTTACGCGAGGGCTCGGGTGTGGTGCCCTGACCAGCGACGTGGTCACGGGAGAGTTGAACCGGCCTCAGGGAGGCCACACGGAACCACGGCGCCAGGGCGTCCCGAGGACGGGGGGACAGACCGGGGAGCCTGCGGCTGATTTCGTTTCGGCCGCAGGCGCAACCCCAGACAGGCTGCGGCGGAGGCGAGGCACGTGGAGAGCATCCGCGGATGGGGATGCCATTGATCACCGGACGGTGGAACGGCCCGGGACAGGCTGGCGCGCCCACGACCACTCCCTCGCGCCCACTCGGGGAGCTGCTGATCGGCCGCGGGGCGACCAATGCGGGGACGGTGCGCTCCGCGCTCCGCCGCCAGCGCCGTGATCGCCGGCCGATCGGCGAGCTGCTGGTCGATGCCGGCGTCCCCGAAGGGGAGGTGGTCGGGGCCCTGGCGGAGCAGCTCGGCTACAACCCGGTGGATCTCGACCAGGTCGTCCCCGAGGACGATGCCCTCTACCTGCTGGACGGGGAGACGGCGCGCAGCCTGGGCGCCCTCCCGTTCCTCATCGACGAGCTGGGGATGGTCCACTGCGCGATCGCCAACCCCGCCGATGCCGACCAGGTCGAAGCGGTGGGGAGGGCGATCGCCCAGCCGGTCTTCCCCCGGCTGGCGGGCCGACGCTCGCTCGAGCGCGCCCTTGACCGGCACTACACCGTTCTCCACCGGGTCGACCACGCGGTCCAGCGCGCGGTCGTCGACCGCCAGGAGGCGCCCACCGCCACCCTGGCCATCCCGCTCCGCGCCGACGCCCCGGTGGTCCAGATCGTCGACCTGCTGCTGACCCAGGCCCTCCGTGACCGCGCCTCGGACATCCACATCGAGCCCCAGGCAGACCGCCTCCGCATCCGCTTCCGCATCGACGGCGCGCTCCATGACGTCAACTCCCTTCCCACGTCGCTGGTGGGCCCGATCGCATCGCGGCTGAAGATCCTGGCCGAGATGGACATCGTCGACCGGCACCGCAGCCAGGACGGTCAGCTGGAGATGACCATCGATTCGCGCCCCGTGGACGTGCGGGTGTCGACAATGGAGACGATCTGGGGCGAGAAGGTGGTGCTCCGCCTCCTCGACCGCACCCGCTCGCTGGTCGCGCTGCCCGCCCTGGGGCTGCAGAACAGCGACCGCGAACGGCTCCGCCGGCTGATCGATTCCCCGTACGGGATGCTGGTCGTGGCGGGACCGACCGGGGCGGGCAAGACGACCACCCTCTATGCCGCCCTCAGCGAGCTGGACAGCGCCGGCCGGAACATCACGACCATCGAGGACCCGGTCGAGTACCGCTTCGGGAACATCAACCAGGTACAGATCAACCGACTGGCCGGGACCACCTTCGCCAACGGGCTCAAGGCGATCCTCCGCCAGGACCCCGACATCATCCTGGTCGGCGAGGTGCGCGACGTCGAGACCGCGCAGATCGCGATCCAGTCGGCGCTCACCGGACACCTGGTCCTCTGCTCGATGCACGCCGCCGACTCGGTCGGCGCCATCCACCGCTTCATGGACATGGGGATCGAACCCTACCTGGTCGCCTCCGCCCTGATCGGGGTGGTGGCCCAGCGGCTGGTGCGGCTGGTCTGCGAGCGTTGCGCCACGACCGCCGCGGCGACCGCCGCCGAGAGCGGATTCTTCCGCGCGGTGACCGGTCACGAGCCGCCGGCGCGACTGCCCCAGGCGGTGGGCTGCCCTCGCTGCTCGGGCACCGGATTCCACGCGCGCGTGGGCGTGTTCGAATGCCTTCAGGTCGACGACCCGGTCCGGGAGCGGATCGTGGCGCGGGCGCACCACAGCGAGCTGGTCGAGGCAGCCGTCGAGAACGGGATGCACACTCTCCAGCAGGCCGGCTGCGACATCGCCGCCAGCGGACGCACCACCCTCGCCGAGGTCATGCGCACCGTGTACACGATCTGAGGCGTCGACGATGATCCAGAGCGCCCCGCCGCAGCCAAGCCGCAACCAGGTCTTCGACTACACCGCGGTCAACCTCGAGGGCAAGGTGGTCCGGGGGATGATGGAGGCTGCCGATCCCGACTCGGTCTGGAACGCCATCTCGGTGCGCGGCCTCCGGCCCACCGCGGTGAAGGCGCGCTCCCGGTGGCCGCTCAGCGAGTTCCTCGACCAGCTCACCAAGGTCCGCCTCCAGGAGGTTGCCGTCTTCTGCCGGCAGCTCTCCACGTTCGTGCGGGTGGGCATCCCGCTCACCACCGCCCTCGAGACGATCGCCGAGGGCGCGGCCAACAAGCGGATGAGGCGTGCCTGCGCCTCGATGGTGGGCGACCTGGAGCGCGGGGGGTTGCTGAGCGCCGCCCTCGCCCGTCATCCCAACGTCTTCCCGGCGGTGCTCGCCGACCTGATCCGGGCCTCCGAGATCACCGGTCACATCGACGAAACCCTGGTGCGGGCCGCCGACCACTTTGATCGCGAGTTGCAGACCAGGACCCGGATCCGGGGTGCGCTGATGTATCCGGCCATCGTCTTCTGCATGGCGCTGGCGGTGGCGACGGGACTAGTCGTCTTCGTCCTGCCCCAGTTCCGCGTCCTCTTCGAGCAGTACGGGGCCAAGCTGCCTCCCATCGCGAGCGCCCTGCTGAACTTCTCGGCTTTTGTCCAGGGCAATGGCATCTGGATCCTGATCGGGATCCTGGTCGCGATCCTCGGGATCGGCTGGTATGTGCGCACGGACGGGGGAAGGCTCCGCACCAATCAGCTCCTGCTCCGGCTGCCGGCGATCGGCGAGATGATGCGCGCAGCCAGCATCGAGCGCTTCTGCCGGGCCCTGAGCGACACCCTCTCCGCGGGAGTGCCGGTTGGGACCAGCTTCTCGGTGGTGGTGGAGAGCACCCGCAACCCGGTCTACCGCCGTGCGCTGCGCGAGGTCGGGGCCCAGGTGGCCATCGGCGAGAGCTTCTCGCGCTCCCTCCGCCAGACCGCGCTCTTCCCGCCCCTGGTGGTGCAGATGGTCAAGGTGGGCGAGGAGACCGGCACCCTCGACCAGCACCTGGCCGAGACCGCCCGGATGTACGACAGCGAGCTGGACAACCGGCTCAAGCGGCTGACCTCGATCGTGGAGCCGATCCTGATCATCGGTGTCGGGACCGTCGTCGGGCTGGTGGCCGTCTCGCTGATTCAGGCAATCTATGGCTTCGCATCGGCGTTCAAGGCCTGATGCGACGATGTCTGCTCCCCGCGGGCGCCGTACGGTCCGTACGTCGCGGCAGGCTCGCGGCGGCGAGGCGGGGCTGACCCTCATCGAGATGGTGGTCACAATCGCGATCATCGCGATCGCCGTGGTGGGCATTGCCTACGGGTTCTCGGCCATTGTCAGCAGCGCCGGCAATGCCCAGGTGCAGGCAACCCTCAACGGGGCGGCGGAATCTGTCAGCGAGTACCTGCAGTCGGACACGGACGTGCCCTACGTCGCCTGTGCCACCTCTTACAGGGCGTCCCCACCCCCTCAGTTTGCTAGCAACTACCCTCGGGTGATGGTGGACGGCTCGGCGTGGCCTGCGAGCTTCGCCGTGGACCTCTCCGACCCCGCTCCAGGACCGGGATACTCGAGTCTGGGGAATTGCTCGGCCGATTATGGCGTGCAGGAGATCACCATCACCGTGTCAGACGGAACGACCTCCGTTGAACGCACCGTGTGGAAGGGCGCTCAGACGTGACCCGTCAGGCTAAATACCGCACCCGAGAGCGGGGATTCACCCTCGTGGAGGTGCTCGTTTCGATGGCCCTGCTCGGCATCATCGGTGCAGCCCTGGGCATCGTCTTCAGCCTCGGGATGCGCACCATCCTGGCCCCGGGCGCGTCGCAGGACCGTTTGGTGGCCGCCTCGGATACGATCGCTTTCGAGCAGCCCTTCATCCAGGATGTGCAGCGCGCTTCGTGCATCCACTTCCCGGGCAACCCCCAGTACTCCGACGGCTGCGTCGGGGAGTCTGTGCCGTTCCAAGCTCAGCAGGCCCAGTGCAGCGGCCGCTCGACACTGCTCTGCCTCGAGTGGCCGGATCTCGTCTCCTCCGGACAGTGCGACATGGCCCTCTATGCACTCTCGACCAACCCGGTCTCGCGCATTGCGTGGGAGGGTTCGACGGAGACCTCCACCTCCTTCTCGGGCGTGACGGTCCAGATCCTCAGCACATCGGGTTCTCAGCCGGCGGGGCTGGATGTTCTGGTTACCAGTGATGGCCCTCTCCCGGCGAGCCCTCCAGCCACCGCCCTTGCCAACCCACCCAGCATCACTCTCGACCTGCAGACGCTGTCCGCCGCATGGCCGACCCTCCCGCCCTCGCCGTCCACCGTGAGCACCAGCCCGTGCTGACGCAGCGACGACGCCACCGCGCCCAGGAGGGGCAGGTTCTGATCATGGCCCTCGCCTTCATCGCCTTCTTTGGCCTGATCACTGCAGCCGTACTGCAGCTCGCCGATACCGTGGAGCTGCAGCAGTCGGTTGGTCAGTCCACCGCCAACGACAACGCCGGTGCCGAGGGCGGGATGTTCTTCGCCGCTGAAGCGGCCCTCCAACAGGGAAGCTGCGTGGCGCCCGGGACCACCGGTCCGATCGTCATGGCAGGCACGGGCGACACCGCATCGTTCACGACCAACGGCTGCAACCCGGGAACGACCGCCGATCTCCTCGCCGATCAGTGCGCGGTCTGCGTCCTTGGGCCGGCCGGCTTGACCCCGTCGCTCTCCGTCGACGGCACCCTGACTGTCCTCGGCCCAGTCGCGGTGGACGGCAGCGCCAGCAGCTCGGGACCCACCGTCTCCCAGGTGCAGCCCGGGGCGGAGGTTCGCCAAGGGTTCATCACCTGCTCGGCGACCTGCAGCGGCGAGTTCTCTCCGCCGGCCAGGCAGCTCACCGCCGGTCCGTCACCCACCGTCATCCCTCCGTCCCTCTCTCCCGAGAATTGCCGTCCCCTCGCATACACCACAGGTGGGGATCAGACGGTGCCGTCAGGTTGCTACACGTCGCTGACTCTCAACTGCTCGGCGACCTCTCCCCTCAGCGCATGCGAGTACTTCCTCGACGGACCCATCGTCATGGTGGGCCCGCTCACGATCGGCACCGGCTCCGGGCCCTTGACGACCGTGATCACCACCCCGGACAGTGCCGGCCTGCTCGGCTTCACCCAGGAGGGAAGTCTGCTCGTCAATTCCGACGGGGACGTGGCGTTGCAGGGGTCGTCGAGCTACCACGACGTCGCCCTCTACGTGGACCCGCTCGACACGTTCGATTCTCTTGACATCGTCAGGATCGCCGGGGGGAAGCTCTCGGTGGCCGGAACCGTGGATGCGCCGGGGGCGAGTGCGAACGTGTTCGGAGGATCCGACACGGACCAGCCGGGCACTCTCGACATCGGCCCCAATCAGGCCGACCCTGAGTCGGGCCGGCTCATCGTCGGCACTCTCACCATCGGGCAGTTCGGAGCGGTCACCGTCAACGCGGTACCACCGAGTCCAGGGTATTGCTGGGTCTACAGCGACAGCGTGAATGTCACCACCGACGGCCTTACTGACTCCGGGCAGGTGGTGGTCGCGAGCAACTGTTCAGGGGAGGCGGGGACACGGATCGTCAGCATCAACTACAGCTGATAACGAGGGTGGGGCCGGCTCGCGTCGGCCCCACCAAGAATGAAGACGACTCCAGAAAAGGGGAGGACACGATGACCGGCCTACACAATCAGGTGGTCCGCCGGCGCCGAAGCGCCGAGCGTGGATTCACGCTCATCGAGCTGCTTGTGGTGATCTCCATCCTCTCGGTGCTAGCGGCGATCGTCATCATCAACGTAACCGGGGTCCATACCACTGCCAACAAGGCGGCATGCGCCAGCAACGCCCAGACGGTCCAGACCGCGCTCAACCAGTACTATGACGACCACAACGACGCCTATCCGTCTGGTTGGACGAGCGGAGCCACCATCACGGACGTGAGTGTCCTCGCGCAGTACCTGTCGACGACTACGCTGACGGGGACGAACGAGGCTTGTGCCAGCTTCTCCCTCTCCACGAACGGGGGGAGCGCCAGCATCATCGTCACCGGCAATCCCAATCCCTGACGTCTGAGGGGATGCACGGCGCGGGAGCCGGCTGCTTGCAGCGAGCGGCCGGCTCTCTCGGTTGTGCGCCGAGCCCTGTCGGCCCGCCTGTCACGCGGCGTGACCGCGCCGGCTAGCGCCCGGCGGCGACCGTAGGCAGCGGCGCGACCGGGAAGCCGGAGGGCTCGGGGCGGCGGATCTCCTTCGGGAAGAGGGACACCGCGGCGGCGTCCTCCCACTCCACCAGGCCCTCGTCGATCAGCTCGTTGAGGGAGAGCTCGAGGGTCTGCATCCCCTCCTCCCGGCTGGTGGCGATGATGTTGCGGAGCTGAGCCGACCGGTTCTCCCGGATCAGGTTCTTGACCGCGCCGTTGGCGACCAGCACCTCGAAGGCGGCGACCCGGCCCCCCTCCTTCATCGGCAGCAACTGCTGGTAGATGACCGCCTGCAGGGAGGCGGCGAGCTGGACCCGGATCTGCTGCTGCTGATCACCCGGAAAGACGTCGACGATCCGGTTGATCGCCTGGGTGGTGTCGTTGGTGTGGAGGGTGGCGAAGACCAGATGCCCGGTCTCGGCGATGGCCAGGGCGATCCGGATCGACTCCAGGTCGCGCATCTCGCCGACCAGGAGCACGTTCGGGTTCTGGCGGAGGCAGCCGCGCAGCGCCTCGGCGAAGCTCGGGGTGTCCAGTCCCAGCTCCCGCTGCTCCACCACCGAGCGGCGGTTGAAGTGCACGTACTCGATCGGGTCCTCGATGGTGATGATGTGGAGGGCGCGCGACCGGTTGATCCAGTCGAGCATCGAGGCCTGGGTGGTCGACTTGCCCGCACCGGTGGGCCCGGTCATCAGGATCAGGCCGCGGGGCAGCTCGACCAGGCGCTCCGTGATCGCGGGCAGGCGCAGCTCGCTGAAGCTGGGAATCTGGCTGGGGATGGCGCGGAGGGCCACCGCCACCGTCCCACGCTGATGGAAGGCGTTGCCACGGACCCGGCCCCGGTCGGTCCACTGGAACGAGAAGTCGACCGACCCCTCCTCCTGGAGGGCGCGCCGGTGATCGGCTCCCAGGAGCTGCTCGATCAGCTTGCGGGCCTGCTCGTCGGTGAGGGCCCGGGATGCCGCGGCCACCAGCTGGCCGTCGAGGCGCAGCGAGGGAGGGGCGCCGGCACTGAGGATCAGGTCCGAGGCCCCCTGGTCGAAGAGCGCGTCGAGCAAAGGCTCGATGCGCAGGTCGATCGCATCCAGCATGTACCTGCCAGTATATGCGGCCAACCACTTATCCACAGGGTGCCGCGTCCGCGGCGTGGACAAAACGTGATCGATCCTCGACTCGGGCGCTGTGGGGGTTGACAGAGCTTTTGACGAGATTGCCGTGAATGCGGGACTCGCCACCGTCCTGGTGGTGTTCGGCGCCCTCACCGGAGCGGTGATCGGCTCGTTTGCCGGCGTGGTCCACGGACGGGGCTGGCGCGGCGCCCTGCGGGGCCGCTCCCGCTGCGACTCCTGCCGCCGCCAGCTGCGCTGGTACGAGCTGGTGCCGCTGGCCAGCTACGCCCTCCAGGGGGGGAGGTGCCGCAGCTGCCGCTCGCCCATCGGAGGCTCGGCCCTGATGGCGGAGCTCGTCGGGGCGGTGGTGGGGGCCGCCGTCGTGGTCGGGCTGCTGACCGCCCTCGGGTGAGTGGCCTCGGGCTCAGGTCCTGCCGGTCAGGTCCCTGATCGCGGCCACCGCGAGCGAGTCCACCCGCTCGTTGCCGGGGTTGCCGGCGTGCCCGCGCACGTGCTCGAATGCGACCCGCGCGTCGACCAGCGGATCGATCCCGGGGAAGAGGTCGAGGTTGGCGTGCCGCTTCCAGCGCCGGGTGAGCCAGTTGATGACCCCCAGGCTGTCGGTGCGGACCACGATCCGCCAGGCCGGGTCGGTGCCGATCCGCCGGCGGATGGCCCGGAGCGCCTCGCGGACCGCCTTGAGCTCCTCTCGGTTGTTGGTGGTCGCGGGCTCGGCGCCGGCCGCCTCCTCCACCCCGCCGTCGGGCCACTCCAGCCGGAACGCCCACGCCCCCGGGCCCGGGTTGCCCGAGCAGGCCCCGTCGGTGTAGGCGATGACTGTCCCCGAACCGCCGGAACGCCCCGCGGGCAGGGGCAACGTGCTCAGCGGACCACCACCCGGTCGCAGTTGCTGCACTGGACCAGCCCGTCGCCGGCACGCACCTGATTGGCCTCCCGGATCCCGAGCGGGAGGTGGCAGCCCCCGCAGCTGTCCCCCTCGAGCCGGACCACGGCCGGCCGGCGCCGCGGGGCGACCCGCTCGTAGAGGCGCAGGTCGGCGGGGCCGGCCGCGGTCGCCGCGTCCGCGCGGAGCGCGAGGACCTCGTCGAGCTGGCGCCGCGCCTGCGCCAGCCGCTCCCGGCGGGGCGCCTCCTGGGCGCCGCGCTCCGCCTCCCGAGCCGCGACCGCCGCCCGCGCGCCGGCCAGGGTGGCCTCGGCGGCCTCGGTGGTCTCCATCCACTCCAGCAGGCGACCCTCGAGCTCGTCGAGGTGGGGCCGCAGCGCCGCCAGGTCGTGCTGCAGGCCGAGCAGGTCCTGCGGGTTGCGCACCGAGCCGTCGTAGAGATGCCGGTCCAGGGTCCGCGCCCGCTGACGGACCCCGGTCAGCTCCCGCTCCACCGCGCGGCTCCTCTCCTCGGCCGACTGGCGCTCCCGCTCGGCGGCCTCGGCGGCCGCCCGGAGGCTCTCCAGCTCGGGATCGCCGGCCAGTACCGCCTCGAGTTCCGCCACCTCGGTGCGAAGCTGGGCGACCCGGTCGTCGAGCTCCTGGAGGTGGAGGAGCAGGCGCCCTCGGGACTCGGCGCGCGGGGTGGGGGCATCCGAGGAGGTCATGCCGCCGCCTCGCCGGAGACCCGGACCAGGGTCTCCAACCGGGCCTGGGCGGCGCCGCTGTCGATCGCCCTGGCCGCCTCCTCCATCCCCGCCGCGATGGTGGTCGCACGCTCGGCCGCGTAGAGGGCGGCCCCGGCGTTGAGCACCACGCAGTCGCGAATCGGCCCGCGCTCTCCGGCCAGGACCGCGCGCATCATCCGGGCGTTGGCGGCGGCGTCGCCACCGGCGAGGGCGGCCAGCGGCGCCGCGTCGAGGCCGAGCTCAGCGGGGTCGATGTCGACCTCCTCAATGGCTCCCTCGGCCACCACGTACGCGTGCGAGGGGGCGTGGAGCACCAGCTCGTCGGTCCCGCCGGCCCCGGAGAAGACCACGGCGCGGCGGTGCCCGAGACGGCTGAGCACCCCCGCCATCTTGGCCGCCAGCGCGTCGGAGGGCGTGCCGATGAGCTGATGGCGGACCCGCGCCGGGTTCGCCAGCGGCCCGATGACGTTGAAGACGGTCCGGATGCCCAGCTCCTGGCGCACCGGCCCGACGTGGCGCATGGCCGGGTGGTAGACGGGGGCGAGCATGAACCCGATCCCGGCCGTCTCGATGCAGCGGAGCACCCCCTGGGGCGGGAGGGCGATGCTCACCCCCAGGGCCTCCAGCACGTCGGCGCTGCCGCAGCGCGACGAGGCGGCCCGGTTGCCGTGCTTGGCGACCGGGCAGCCGGCTCCCGCCACCACCAGCGCCGCGGCCGTCGAGATGTTGAAGGTGCCGGCGCGGTCTCCGCCGGTCCCGCAGGTGTCGACGGCGGGGGTGCGGAGCGGGACCGCGACGGCGTGGTCCCGCATCGACTCCACCATGCCGGTCAGCTCCTCGACGGTCTCGCCCTTGACCCGCAGCGCGGCGAGCAGGGCTCCCATCTGGGCCGGAGTGGCGACTCCCTCGAACATCTCGTCCATCACCGCCCGGGCCGTCGCGGCGTCGAGATCGTGCCCATCGACGACGCGATTCAGAGCGCTCACCAACGCCTCGGTCATGGCAGGCGCACGGTAGCATCCCGACTACACTCGGCATCATGGCCGCCCGCACCGACGATCCGCTCGACCCCGAGGTGGTCGGGCCGTGGCGGGTCGGTTCCGGGCGCAGGGGGGTGCTGCTGCTGCACGGTTTCGCGGGGACCGCGCCCGAGCTGCGCCGCCTCGGGGATGCGCTGGCGAGCGCGGGGTGGCGCTGTCACGGCCCGCTGCTGACCGGTCATGGGACCACGCCGGAGGAGCTCGACCGGACCGTCTGGCAGGACTGGGCGGCCTCGGCGGAGGAGGCTCTCACCGCCCTGCGCGCCGAGTGCGACGAGGTGGCGATCGCCGGTCAGTCCGGCGGAGGCAGCCTCGCGCTCCACCTCGCCGCCAGCCACCCGGAGGTCATCGCGGTGGCCTGCCTCGCCACCCCGGTCTGGCTCGGCGGCTGGAAGCAGCGGCTGCTGCCGGTGGGCAAGCACGTGGTGCGCTGGGACCGGCCCAGCGGCGACGTCGACCTCTACCGGCTCGAGGGCATCGAGGAGCTCTGGTCCTACGGCCGGCGCTCGACCAGCTCGATCCACGAGTTCGTGCGCATGCTCGCCCACGTGCGCGACGAGCTGGTCTCGGTGCGGGCCCCGGTGCTGATCTGCCACGGCGAGCGGGACCGCGTCATCGACCCCGCCAACGCGATCGAGATCGAGCGACGGCTGCTCTGCAGCGCCGCCGTGGAGCGGCGGATGCTGCCCCGCAGCGGGCACGGGATCTCGGTCGACGTCGACCGCGACGACGTCAACCGCCTGGTTTTGGACTGGTTTGACCGCTTCTCGACGGGCGGGCGCCGCGGGAGGCCGCCGGAGACCGGCGGGCCGCCGGTGGCCCGGCCCTCCGCACCGGAGGCTCAGGCCCCGGCGTCGGTCGGCTCGCCCCCGAGGGCCTGACGGAGCATCTCGGCGGTGTCGGGATCGAGGACGAAGTTGTCGGGCTGGCCACCGTCGGGGAGCGGGCGCTTGCGGGCGGGCAGCGCGGGCCGCGAGCGGCTGTCATCGTCCTGGGCCTCCCCCCGGACCTGCGCTCCACAGGCCCGGCAGCGCAGCACCCGCGCCGAGCGATGGCCCCCCAGGTACTCGCGATGGGAGAAGCGGAGCTCGCCACCGCAGAGCGGGCAGACCGGCTGTACGCGGCCCGTCACCGATCGTGGCAGCCGCGTGCCGGATGACACTTCCGCCGTCCCATGACCCACACCTCGTCTCGATCCGTCACAGCCCGTGGCACCGCCTTGGCGGCCCTTCACCGACCTTCACCAAGCCTCGCATCGCACGTGACCCTGAACCGGCCCGGGCTCGCGTACGTTGCTCCTGTAGCCGGCCGCCACGCCGCTGGAAGCATACGAGGAGACCACGAGGATGACCGCGAGGAGGCCCGACCAGGTGGCGGCGGACGCCGCCGAGGACGAGGCCGTCCTCCGTTACCTCCGCCAGCGGCAGCTGGCCGGCCTGCTGGGCGAGGCGATCGCCCACGCCGAGGCGCTCTGGCGGCTGGAGAGCGCCCTCCGGGAGCGGGTGCCGGATCGCTGAGTCCGCGCCGCAGGGTGCGCCGATGACCGGTGACCTCACCGAGCGGCTGCGCCGGGCGTTCGACCCTCCGGCGCCGGGAGGCCCGCCGCCGCCCGGCAAGCGCGAGGCGGCGGTCCTGATGCTCTTCGACCCGGCGCGGGCGGGGCTGCCGCTCCTCTTCCTGCGGAGATCGGAGCACCTCCGGCTCCACGCGGGGCAGATCGCGCTTCCCGGCGGCTCGCGCGAGCGCGAGGACGTGGACGCCGTCGCCACCGCGCTGCGCGAGGCCGGTGAGGAGGTCGGGCTCGACCGCGACGACGTCGAGATCATCGGGGCGCTGCCGCCCCGGCTCACCAACCGCTCCGACCTCTGGCTGACGCCCGTCGCCGGGCTGCAGCGGCGTCCGTTCACCGTCCGCGGCGACGGCCACGAGGTCGCCGAATGGTTCTGGCTGCCGCTGGAGGGCCTGATGACAGCCGCCCACCGCGTCGAGGAGTGGGCACGGGAGGGGAGCGAGCCCCGCTCGGTCCACTTCTACGACCTGGAGGGCAGGACCGTCTGGGGGGTGACCGGCGCCATCGTTCACGATCTGCTGGAGCGCCTCGGCACCGGCTGACCGGACGCCCGGGCGCGCCGCCCCGGGCGTCGAGGCTCCGGCCCGCTCAGCCGCCCCGGGCGTTGAGGCGCCGGTTCACTCAGCCGCCCCGGGCGTTGAGACTCCGGTGCGCTCAGCGGGAGGCCGGGTGCAGCGCGAACGGGTTGCCCCGCATCTCCTCGCCGATGGTGGTGGCCGGCCCGTGGCCCGGGTGCACCTGGGTCTCGGGGGGGAGCGCGTAGAGGCGGTCCTGGATCGAGAAGAGGAGGGTCTCCCAGGACCCCCCGGGGAGGTCGGTGCGGCCCACGCTCCGGCGGAAGAGCGTGTCCCCGGCGAGCAGGTCGGGGCCGACCAGGAAGCAGACCGAGCCGGGGGTGTGGCCGGGAGTGTGGAGCACCGCCACCTCCAGGCCCTGCCAGGCGATCACCTGGCCGTCGGCGAGATCGTCCTCGCAGACCACCTCGGGGAGGTCGGCCGGGATCGCCGGGAAGGTGACCGCCAGCTCCAGCAGCCAGCGGTCGGCGGGGTGGATGGCGGCCGGGCAGCCGAGCGCCTGCTTCACGGCCGGGACCCCGGCCAGGTGGTCGGGATGACCGTGGGTGAGCAGGATCCGATCGCAGGCGAAGCCCTCTCCCTCCAGCAGGCGGAGCACCGCCGCCGCCTGGAGCCCGGGGTCCACGACCAGGCACCGATCGGTGTCCCGGCGCCGCAGGACGTAGCAGTTCTGGTCGTAGAGGGGATCGGTGAAGAGGTGGAGCTGGACGAGGTCGCGCAGCATCCGGATCAGGCGCGCGTCGTCGGCGGGACCATCTCGGGGCGAGAGGATATCGAATCGATCAGCTCGACCAGGGTGCGAACCGCGGCGGACGGCGCGAGCCCGCCTACTCGGCGTCCTCGAACGCCTCCACGCACTCGACGCCCAGGTCCCCGGCGAAGGCCTCGTGGTCGGTGCCGGCGGGGATGCGGACCCCCGCCCCGGCCTCCATCCAGACGCCATTGAAGCTGATCCGTCCCCGGGTCACGAAGAGGTGCTTGGTCCGCTGATGGCGGTGCTCCGGGAACCAGGTCCGCGGACCCACCGCCCAGGCGTTGCCCTGCAGCCCGTGGGCGGCGAAGTAGGCCTCGGGCTCCTGGCCCGCGGGGATCGCCGTGATGCCGGGCTCAGCCATCCCGCCCCCCTCAGCCATCGAGGGCGTCGATCTTGGCGGCCAGCACGAAGTCGTTGCGGCTGAGGCCGCCGATGGCGTGGGTGGTCAATTCAACCTCCAGGTAGCCCCAACCCACCCTGAGGTCGGGGTGGTGCCCCTCGGCCTCCGCCAGGCGGGCCACATCGGTGGCGCGGCCGAAGGCGTGGACGAAGTCGGGGAAGCGGAACCGCCGGCGCAGCCGCGTGGATCCCTCCACGCGCCAGTCGGGCCCCAGCTCGGCGCGGAGGCGCTCCAGCTCCTCGCCCTCGACCCGGGGGGTGCCGGCGGTGCAGGCGGCGCAGTGCTCGTCCAGCAGTGGCGTCATGCTCGTCCTCCTGGTTGGCGCGGGGTCGGGCCCAGGGTCGCCGGCGGGCGCGAGCGCCGCAGCGACCAGGCCGGCTGGCGGGAGACGAACTCGTAGAGCGCGGCCGGGCGTCCCGGGCCCCCTTTGGCGAGCTGCCCGATGGCCTGCACCAGACCGCTCCGCTCCAGCTCGCGCCGGAAGTTGCTGGGCTCATAGCGAACCCCGCTGATGGCCTCGAACACCCGCCGGGCCTGGGGCATGGTGAAGCGCTCGGGGAGCAGCCCCACGCTGATGTTCGACCACCAGAGCTTCCCCCGGAGCCGGGCGACCCCGTCGGCGATGATCCCGGGGTGGTCGAGCACCAGGGCGGGGAGGTCGTCGACCGGCCACCAGCGGGCCTCCCCCTCATCGGCGCGCAGCACCGCGGCGTCGATGAGGGCGAGGTAGGCGACGGTGGGGATCCAGCCGCGGGGATCGCGATGGGGGTCGCCGTAGGTCTGGAGCTGCTCCAGGTAGACGGCGCCCACCCCGGTCTTCTCGGTGAGCTTGCGCTGGGCAGTCTCCTCCGGGTGCTCGTCGCGGCTCATGAAGCCACCCGGGAGCGCCCACGCCCCCGGATCGGGGGGCTCGTCGCGGCGCACCAGCAGGACGTGGAGACGCCCCGCCAGGGGGGCCAGGACCACCGGCACCGCGGTCATCCCCGCCGGCGCGTCGAACTCGGCCGAGTTGCGAGCGGTGAGAGGCATCACCCCGACGCTAGCACTCCGCTCCGGGGCCCGCCGCCGGGGCCTGCCGCCGCTCCGCTACGGGCGGTTGCGGTGGGATCCGGCCGGCCAGGCGAGCGCCGAGCCGGAGCGGCTGCCCTCGGCGCGCGGCGCCGCCGCGCGCTCGGGACGCATCACGGCGATCTGGCCCCGGGGCGCGGCGGCATCCGCTCCTCCCTGCCCGTCCTGGCGGGTGACGTAGCCCACCGGCTGAGGGGTCTTGGGGATGTCCAGCCCCGGTGCCGCGTAGCCGGCGAAGGTGCCGCCGCTCTGGCGGCGCCCGGTGAGGTTGCGCCGCTTGGAGGGGAGCACGAAGGCCCAGCGGACCTGGTTGAGCAGGAGCAGGCTGGTGGCCCCGACCGCCGTCACCAGCGGGAGGGCCGCGAACTCGGCGCCGAAGGCCACCGCGATGGTGGTCAGCACGATCGCGCAGGACTCGATGAGGAGCACGCCGAACCGCGCCCGGCGCACCCGGTCGGCGAGCCGGTAGACGAGGTAGAGCTCGACCGCGGAGACGGCCGCGACCACCAGCAGGACGGTGCCCCGGTTGATGCCGTTGAGGGGCAGGATCGCCGCATGCGTGGTATCGAGGCGAAACACCAGGGTGGGGAGCTGGAGGGGCAGCATGCTGACCCCGAGGAGCACGCTGAGGATGCGCACCACGAGCAGGGTCTGGCAGGTGCCGAGCGCCGCATCGACGCGGCGCTCGATGGCAGCCGCGTGCCGGTAGCCTCCCCCAGCGGCCGACGCCTCGCCGAATTGCAGACCGGGCACGTAGGTCATTCGAACCTGACGTTAGCGACCCGCCCGTCACCCACTGTTGCGGCGACGTAACAGCCCGGACACAGCGCACCGATCCTGCCGCAGCTCTCAACCAGATCGTCACCGGCCGGCCGGCTCCGGCTCGCCGGGAGGCGGTGGCCGATCGTGCCGAACCGGCCTGAAGACTGGCATGATCGCTTTCCGCGGATGCCACCGAGGGGATGACGTGGATCCTTCCGATACCGCCTCCGGGTCTGAGGAGACCGAGGCGCGCCGATACCTGCACCGGTTCCTCCGGGGTCTGAGCGAGCTCGACGCCGCGCTCGGACGCTGGCGGCCCGACTACGGGCGCCTCCCGGCGGCCCCGGCGCCCGACCAGCATCCCCCGAGCCGGGCCGAGGTCGTCGAGGCCCACCGCCTCTACGCGGACGGTCTGCGATTCTTCGCGGACCATCCGCGCGCCGTCCGCCGCCTGGAGCGCTCGGTGGCGGACGACGTGGCCGCCGCCCTCGCCGACGCCCGCGGCCGCTTCGGTGCCCCGGCCGCGCCCCTCGACCGGCTGATCTCGGTGGGGGGTGGGGCCGCCCCGGCGCCGCCGGGGCTGGGACCCCCACCGCCACCTCCGCCTCCGCTCGCGGGCGCAGCCGCGCCCATGACCACCGCCGGCCCGCGGGTCGCCCCCAGCCCGTGGGACGCCGAGCGCTCGGCGGCCGCCGGAGCGGCCGACGGGAAGCCGAACGGCCGCCAGGCCGGTCCAGCGGTCAGGGGCAGGGACCGCCCCAACGGCGACGCGGAGCCACGTCCGATCCGCCGCGGCTTCGCGATCGCGATGAGCCTCGGCGCGCTCGTGGTCATCGCGGTGGTGATCGCCGCCGTGGTCTTCGGCGCCCACACCCTGCTCGGTCAGGGCCCCACCGCCGGGCCCGGAAGCGCGCCCCCGACCCAGGCCACCCTGCCCGCGTCCGACCTGCCCTCGGGGTCCCAGCTGGCGGTGGTCGCCCCCGCCGAGGCCTGCGCGGCGATCCCCTCCGGTCAGGTCCCCTCGGGGCTGGCCCCGACGGGGACGAGCAGCGGGATCGGCGTCGACCCCGGGGTCGGCTACTCCAACCCCTACATCGCGGTGCAGCTCGCGGGGCCGGTGCAGAGCGGGAGCCCCGCCTTCAGCCTCATCGCGGCGATCCTTCCCTTCGGCTCGACGCCCCACCCCAGCGCGGCCGTCTCACCCAAGGCCACCCCGGTCGACGGCGCCGGCACCCTGCAGGTCATCGGCTACTGGGACGGCAGCCAGTGGCACGGCGCGCTCCGGGTCTGGTCGGGGGCGGCGTGGTCACTCTCCGTCGACGAGAGCTCGGGGGTCGACGTGGTCGCCAGCGGGTCCACCGTCACCCTCTACTCGCAGTCGGTGCCCGCCGGCTCCAAATACGGGATCATCGTTGCCACCTCGAGCGGCTGCTCCGATCTGGGGATGAGCTCGGCGCTGGTCCCCGAGGAGAGCTACGGCAGCCAGCCCAGCCCGGGCTGAGTCAGCCCTGGGGATCCGGTCGTGCCTGGGGAGCCCAGGCCCAGACGCCCGCGGCATCCTGGAAGATCTCGAGCTCCTCGGCGGGGCGGGCGCCGCTGAAGAGGAAGCCCTGGCCCCCATGGCAGCCGAGGTCGCGCAGGATGGCCGCCTGGGCCGCGGTCTCGACACCCTTGCCGACGCAGAGCCAGCCTGCGGCGCGCACCTGGGCCGCGATCCCGGCCAGACGCGCCCGGCGCTCGGGGTCGGTCTCGATGCCGTCGAGCAGACCCATCCGGAGCTTGACCATCCGGAGGGGCAGCTGGCGCATCTCGGCGGTCAGCTCGCCGTCGTAGTCGTCGGCGACCAGGGTGAGGCCGAGTGAGGCCAGGTCGCGGAGGATGCTCCGGGCGGAGAGGGGGTCGCGCTCGATCAGCTTGAGCGGCACCTCGAGGATCAGCCGGCCTGGCGGCAGTCCGACCTCGGAGAGGATGCGGCCGACGCTCGCCACCAGCGTGGGCAGGAGGTACTCCTGCTGGGAGAGGTTGACCGAGAGCGCGGGAGGCGTCGACCCGGTCGAGGCCCAGCGCAACGCCTCGGTGGCCGCCTCATGGAGGATGGTCTGGCCGATCCGCGTCATCAGGCCGCTGCGCTGGGCCGCCTCCACGAAGCTGGCGGCATCGAAGAGGCCGACCTGGGGCCGCTGCCACCGCATCAGGGCCTCGAAGGAGGTGAGACCGCGGGTCTGCAGCTCCACGACCGGCTGGTAGAAGACCCGGAACTCGTGCTCGTCGATGGCGTGGCGGAGCGCGATCTCGGTCTGGCGCTGGGCGGTGACGCGCGCCTGCAGCGCGGTGTCGGCCAGCTCGTAGGCGGCGCGACCCCGGTTGCGGAGCCGGCCCAGGGCTCCGCGCGCCTGCTCCAGCACAGCGCCCGCGGAGGGTCCGCTCGCGACCGTCGGCCGGATGCCGATGGCGATGCCGACCGCGATGGTGACCGGAACACTCTCCTCGGTCACCAGGAGCGGCTCGCGGCAGGCCCGGAGCAGCCGGTCGGCGAGCGCGGCGATCGCCAGCTCGTCGCCGTCGTTGCGGGCGATCACCAGGCTGCGGTCGGCCGTCCGGGCCATGGTGTCGCTGGGCCGGAGCAGCGGACGCAGCCGGATCGCGAGCGAGAGGAGCAGGGCGTCCGTGTCACCGTGGGCGTAGCGGCCGGCCAGGGCCTCGAGGTTGTTCACCGCGACCACCAGCAGGGCGAGCGGCCACTGCCCCTCCAGGGCCGCGAGGAGGTCGGCGTCGGAGCTGGCCCCGATGGCGTCGCCGACGGCGCGAGCCCGGGCCCGCCGCTCAGCGGCCGCGAGCACGGCCTCCCCCACCACCCTCCAATCCTGGGCGAGGTTGATGAGGCCATCGGCGCCGGCGTGGCCGGCCACCTCGTGGCGGGATTCTCCCGCCTGGTCGTCGAGCACGATGAGCGCGGTGTCCGGGCATGCCCTGCGAACCACGGCGACGGCCTCGTGAAGGGTGACCAGCGAGAGCCCGCCCCGGCAGAGGACCACCGCCCGGGTCCGCCCTCCGGCGGTCAGCTCGGCCAGCTCCTCAGCCCCGGTCACCTCGCGCACTCGAAGCAGGGTGCCCGCGGTGAGGCGCTGCCGCACCGGTGCCGAGGCCGGGTCGTCATCGCGGACGACGATGACCTCGTCGTCGACCGGCGCGACCTCGTCGATGTTGGCCTGAGCGAGTTTGCCGATCAACCCGCTCCCGTGACCCCGGGATGGTGCCTTCCAGGTCATGCTCATCCGTCCATCCGTCAGAAGCCGGCGAGGTCCCGCGACGCCGGTCGGGCGCGGGTTTTGGGCAGCCCGCGCTCCACGGCGCGACAGCCCATGGTGGGCACTGCCGGCTCGGGGGAGGGGCGCCGTCGACAGGGAGTGACATCGCCCGTGCGGCCTCGTCACATTTGCGTTGCATCGAGCGCACTCCCGCGGCGCCGACCTCCGCCGGCGCGGGTCACCCTGCTCGACGACCCGAGCGGTTGCCGACGTTCGACCCTGGCCGATATGCCCCGACCCGCGAGAGGATGGGGTGCGGACGACCCCCGATGGTCGTGCTCCGCATTGAGCCGCCCGCGCCCAGGCGCTCCGAGGTGTGATCGTGGCCCGACCCTCCAAGCAACGCCGGCAGGAGCTCTCCGCGGGAGGCGGCGGCTCCACCGGGCGCACCGGCCCACCGTCGCGGAGCGGCGCCGCGCCGCGCCGTGGCGCCCCGCCGCGCAGCGGGTCCACCCCGCCACGCCCCGGTTCCGCGGCCCGGCCGGGGACGGCGCCGGCCCGATCCCGCGCCAGGGTCGTCGTCCCGGGCCGCCCCTGGTGGCAGAGCCCGTGGGCATGGGGGAGCGGCATCAGCGCCGTGGTGGTGGCCGTCATCGTGATCTTCATCGTGGTGGCGGCTTCCGGGCCGCCGGCCAGCCCGGATGCGCTGGCCCCGGCGACGGTGGTCGACCCGGTGACCCAGGTCAGCCCCTCCACGCTCGCCGCGGTGGGCGCGGGCGGGCTCTCCAACCCCCTGATCAAGCTGCCCAGCTCGACCAGGGCGCTGACCGGGGCCGGCGGCAAGCCCCTGGTGATGATGTTCGGGGAGGACTCCTGCCCGTACTGCGCATTCGAGCGCTGGGGCGTCGTGGTCGCGCTCAGCCGGTTCGGGACCTTCAGCGATCTGCATGTCACCAGCTCATCCAGCAGCGACTACTTCCCCAACACCGAGACCTTCTCCTTCTACGGCTCCACCTACACCAGCGCCTACGTCGACTTCCAGGGGATCGAGGTCGCCGACCGTGACGGCAAACCGCTGCAGACGCCGACCGCGTCGCAGGAGAAGCTGCTCACCAGCTATGACGCGGCCCCCTACGTCACGCAATCCGGCAATCCGCTGCCCTTCATCGACCTCGGCGGCCGCTACCTGGCGAGCGGCGATCCACCCCTCGACTACACGGTGGACGGTCAGTCGGTCACGGTTGCCCCCGAGCTCCTCGAGGGGCTCACGGCCCTGCAGATCGCGGAGTCCCTCGGCGACACCTCCAACTACCAATCCAAGGCGATCCTCGGCGACGCCAACTACCTGACCGCCGCCCTCTGCGAGCTCACCGGCAACCAGCCCGGCTCGGTCTGCGGCAGCCCCACGATCACCGGGCTGGAGAGCAAGCTCGGCTGACCGGCACGACCAGGCGGCGGCCACCGTCCCCGGCGGCGCGCGCTCCTCGGCGGGTACGCTGAGGGGGCAAGCCCGCGATGCGAGGAACGGCCATGACTGAGAACTCCAGCCCCGCGACCCTGAGCGATGCCGAGTGGAGGGCGCGGCTCTCTCCTGAGCGGTACGCGATCCTTCGCCAGAAGGCGACGGAGCCGGCGTTCACGGGGGCCTACGTGCAGAACCACGAGACCGGCGCCTACCACTGCGCCGGCTGCGGCGCCCAGCTCTTCCGCTCCGACACCAAGTTCGACTCCGGGTCGGGCTGGCCCAGCTTCACCGAGCCGGCCGACCTCGAGGCGGTCGATTTCCACGTGGACAGGAGCCACGGGATGAGCCGCACCGAGGTGGTCTGCCGCGCCTGCGGGGGCCACCTGGGCCACGTCTTCGACGACGGCCCCGGTCCCGGCGGCAAGCGCTACTGCATCAACTCCGCCGCGCTCGAGATGATCCCCGAGAAGTGATGGACGTCCCGGCCCGCCGACCGGGATCGCGAGGCGGCGCCGCGCCCGAGAAGGCCGCCCCCGGACCGCGAGGGCCGCTGGTCCGGCCCATCCGGCCCGAGGAATGCGAGGAGGCCGGCAGGGCCACCCGTGCCGGCTTCGTCGCCCTCTTCGGCGAGGAGGAGGGGGAGTACCTCGAGATGATCGCGGACGTCGCCGGGCGCTGCGATCGCACCACCGTGCTCGTGGCGGTCGCCGACGGGGGTCGCGTCCTCGGCTCGGTCACCGTGGAGCTGACCGCCAAGGTCGACCCCGCCCGCGAGCTGCTGCCGGGCGAGGCCCATCTCCGGATGCTCGGCGTCGCCCCGGAGGCGCAGGGGCGTGGGGTGGGACGCGCCCTGGTCGAGGCCGCGGCCGCGGTGGCGCGCTCGGCCGGCAAGTCCCGGCTGACCCTCGGCACCCGGTCGGAGATGGCGGCGGCGCGCCACCTCTACGACCGCATGGGCTTCCGGGCCGGGCCTCCGGCGGAGTGGGCCCCGGGGCGCAGCTACCTCGCCTACGAGCTGGACCTGGGGGCGGGGCCCGCCTCCGCCTGAGCCGCGCGCAGCGTTCGGGATCGCCCGCCGGCGACCCGTGTGACGGTGCGGTCACCGGCTGTCCCCGAGTCGCCGAGCCCTTGCGGGGAGGATGACGGTCGTTTGACATCTGGTGCGTTTGGTTCGTGATGCTCCTGCCGGAGCCGATACTGGTGACGGCGAGAACGCGGTCCTCGCGGGCGAGACGCCGCCGGGAGTGGGCCTGCAGGCACGCAGGGTGGGCACGGGTCGGACCGCGGCATCGGGTCGGGGATGACCGATGCGACCCGCGCCACGCTCGCGGTCAGCGGACCGGCTGCGCCGATCCCCCCGCCCCGGCGCGCAGCCAGGCGGCCAGGCCGACCAGGCCCACCAGCGCGGCGGCGCCCACGACCAGCCCCGGCACCGATCCGGGCACCGCCGCCGCCAGCGCCAGCGCGCCCCCGCCGGCGAGCGCACCGGCGCCGGCGGTGAGGAGCAGGCGGGCCCATCGCCGGCGCTCCACCGAGGGGTCGGTGGCGTGCGGCCCGCGCCATTCGCAGGCGGAGTGGGAGAGCTCCGCGATCAGCACCAGGAGCAGTCCGACCAGCGGCGCGAGGACGTCGACCTGCGCCCCGCGCCCGACCAGGCCGGCGGCGTAGGCGGCGGCGAGGAGGCCAACGCCCCACCCGACCGGGGCGCTGCGCCCCGCCGCCACCGCCCCGACGATCACCAGCAGGCCGGCGATGCCCGCCCCGGCGGCGGCGCCATCGAGAGCAGGGGCCGTCGCGGCCGCGACCGCGCGCAGCAGGATCGCGGCGACCAGCACCGCGGAGAGCGCGACCGCCAGCAGGGCGGGGATCAGCGGGCGCGCAGCCGGGCGCGACGGCGCCACGCTTCCACCTCCGCGACCACCGGTTCCAGGGGCTCCCCTTCCGCCCACGGCGCGATCCCCACACCGGCCTCGAGCAGCCGCGCGCGCACCGTCTCACGTTCGAGCCGCCACATCCGCCGGGCCAGCGCCGCCGCCGGGGACCGCGGGACGGCGAGGTGGGACTCGACCGGAAGCTCGACCACGGCCACATCGAGGCCCCGCCCACTCAGGTCGAGCAGCGCGATCAGGAAGCGGCGGTCGAGCAGGGGGGTGAGCCCGACGATCAGAGCGTGCGGCGGCAGCAGGCGGATCGGGATCACCTCGATGCCCTTCCAGGCGTAGCTGAAGACCACCTCGGTGTCGAGGAGGGCATCGATCAACCGGTATGCATGGCGCATGCCGCCCCCCACCTCGAGCCAGCGGAGCGTGCCGCCGAAGTCGATGACCCCCACCCGGTCGCGCTCGCGGAGCCAGGCGGAGGCGAGCGACGAGGCTCCCCGGACCATCTGCTCCAGGGTGCTCTCCTCGTCGGGCCCGGCCCGGGTGAAGGTGTCGAGCAGCAGCACCACGTCGACGTTCCGCTCGGGATGACGCTCGTTGACCCAGAGGCCATCGCGGCGGGCCGAGGCTCGCCAGTTGACGCTCCGGAGCTGATCCCCGGGGGCGTGGGGGCGGATGTCGGCGAACTCGACACCCTCCCCCTTGCGAGCCGCCACCCGGTTGCCGGCGTAGAGGTGGGTGTGGGCCGGCCGGATCAGGCTCCGGAGCCGCTCCGGCCGCGGGTAGGCGCGGACCACCGCCTCGCTGCCCAGCCGCGCCTCGAACCGTCGCAGCCGGAAGCCGTCGAAGGCGCGGAGGTGCACGGTCCCCAGCGGGTAGGCTCCCCAGCGCCGGTGGCGCACCGCGAAGCTGAGGCTCTGCGGCGCCCCGGCCGCGCCGGTGACGACCTGCGGGTTGCTCGAGTCGACCAGGTCGGCCCCGGGCGGGGGCGCGACCCCCACCTCGAGGCTCTCCACCTCGGAGGGAACGGAGACCTCGACGGTCAGGTCGAGGCGGTCGCCCTCGACGATCCGGCTCTCGGAGGCGGCGAGGCGCACCCCGGGTACCTCCGGCCGGCGCGAGCTGAGCAGGCCGGCGAGCAGCACGGCGGCCAGCGGAGCTGCCGCCGCGGCCAGCTCGGGGCGACCGGCGGCCAGGGCGGCCAGCAGCAGCCCGGCGATCAGCCAGGGGTAGGCGAGGAGGCGACCGGTGGGGGCCCAGCTCACCCGGCCGCCAGCCCGGCCTGGGTTGGCGGGGTGGGCACCGAGTCGAGGCAGGCGCGGATCACGTCCGCCCCCCGTGCCCCCCGCACCCACAGCTCGGGGCGCAGGCTCAAGCGGTGCCCGAGGGCGGCGACCGCCACCGCCTTGACGTCCTCGGGCACCACGAAGTCCCGGCCGCGGAGGGCGGCCCGCGCCCGAGCCGCGGCCAGCACCGCCAGGCTGCCACGCGGGCTGGCGCCGACCTGCACGTCGTTGCGGGCTCGGGTGGCGGCGACCAGGGCGACGATGTAGGCGGTGATCGCGGGGTCGACGTGAACGTCCTCGACCGCGGCCTGGAGCGCGAGCAGGGTGGTCCGGTCGACGACCTGGCGGAGCTCCGCGCTGTCGCTGCGCCGCTCCACCCGGCGGCGCAGGATCTCCTGCTCCTGGTCGGCGCTCGGATAGCCGACCCCGATCCGGAGCAGGAAGCGATCGAGCTGAGCCTCGGGGAGGGGGTAGGTCCCCTCGTACTCGATGGGATTCTGGGTCGCGATCACGATGAAGGGAGGCTGCAGCGGACGGGTGACCCCGTCGACCGTGACCTGGCGCTCCTGCATCGCCTCGAGGAGGGCCGCCTGGGTCTTCGGGGGTGTCCGGTTGATCTCGTCGCCGAGCAGGAGGTTGGTGAACACCGGTCCGGGCTGGAACGTGAAGTCGGCCTTGCGCTGATCGAAGATGGAGGAGCCGGTGATGTCGGAGGGGAGCAGGTCGGGGGTGAACTGGACCCGACGGAACTCGAGGCCCATCACCTGGGCCAGGGAGCGCGCGATCAGGGTCTTGGCCAGGCCCGGGAAGTCCTCGATCAGGACGTGGCCGCTGGCCAGAACGCCGATCAGCAGCAGGTCGAGGGGTTCGCGCTTGCCGACGATGACCTCCTCGACCTCGCGGAGGATCGCCTCTCCGGTGGCCGCGACGTCGGCGACGGTGGTCATCGGGAGTCTGGCCGTGGCCCGGCTGAGCGGCGGGGCGGGAGCGGGGTGACCATGGGGCGGCTCAGATGATCTCAAGGTGGTCGAGAACCCTGCCCACGTCGATCGCGGAGGCTCCCGGCGCGGTGATCTCGGGTCGGAGCTGGCTTCGAGGGCCGAGCAGCGGCTCACCCGGCATCCCGACCCCGGCGGCGACCTCCCCGGCCCCGGGATCCACCTCCACGCGCCGGCGGGCCCAGAGCACCGCGCACGCCAGCTCGCGCAGCTCGGGGCGCAGGCGGGCATCGGTATCGAGGGCCGACTCGAGGGCGGCGGCGACCATCCGCTCCAGCTCACCGAGCCGCGCCGGAACCGGCGCCGGCTCGGGCGGCGCGGATCGAGCCAGCCCGGACATCATGTCGGGGGCCGCGGCTCCCGGGCCGGCGGGGACGTGGAGCAGCCACCAGGCGGCGCAGGCCGCCAGGCCGGCCACGTAGGCGAGGAAGAGCACCTGGGCCGACCCGCTCGCCAGTGGTTCCAGCGGCGCGAGGAACGCCACCGTGAGGGTGGCGGCGCCGGCCGCGATGAGGGGTCCCGCGGCGCGTCTCACCGCCACCCGCTCATGCCGGCTCGAGGTCGCGGCGCACCGCCGCCAGCGCATCGAAGGCGGCCTGCCGCACCGGTTCGTCGATCTCCTGAACGCTGAAGCGAGCGCGCTGGAAGAGCTCGACGAGCCGCCGGGCGGCGGCGCGACCGGCGCCCAGCAGCACCAGGCTCCGCTCCAGGTGCTCGGTGGGCGCATCGGCGGGGCGGCGCGGTGATCCCGCCGCGCCGAGCATCCGCTCCATGGCCGCGTAGGCGGCGATGACCGCGCGGCGAGGATCCGCCTCCGCGCCGAGGGCGTCGAGGGCCGCGTCGACGGCCGCGATCCCGGCCGGCGGCCCGTCCTGCAGGAGATCGGGGGGGCGGGCGGAGGCGGCACGGAAACGGATCACGAGCACCCCCATCGCCACCAGAGCCACGGCGATCCCGACCACCAGCGCGACCAGCAGGACCGTCGTCGGCGCGGCCTGCGGCGGAGCCGTGACCGGCTGCAGCACGCCCGAGGACGCCGGCCCGGGACGGTGACCGGACCCCGACGACGACCCCGCCCCCACCGTCAGCGGATGCCGGCTCCACCAGGCGACGAGCACCGCCAGGAGCAGGATCGGGGAGAGGGTCGCCACCATCCTCTGCCAGAAGCCCAGCCGGGGGCGCCCCGACCCCGTGCGCCGGCGCGCCACCAGCGCGATCGGCAGACCGGCGATCGTGATGCCGATGACGATTCCCACCAGGGCATAGGTGGCCGTCTGCCAGACCGCGGGCGCCGCGGGGACCGGGATCGCGCCGCCCGGGCTGCCCCGCGTCCCGATCGCCACCGCGAGCAGCAGGAGGGTGGCCAGGCCCAGGACCGCCGCGGACCTCCAGCCGGCGTGGGCGAGCAGGGCGGAGCCCGAGCCCCGATCTCGGCCTGGCGAGCTGCCGGTACCGCGCGCGGCCATCCCGCTTACGGTAGCGTCGAATCGCCCCGCCCGGACCGCGGGTAGGGCAAACCCCCGGGGAAACCCGTGGGCCGGCCGGCTGGGCGGGTGGGGCGCTCACTCCCTAACCTGTGGCCATGGTCAACAGCTCGGTCGCATCCCCGGTCGGCACCGCCGCCGGCGGTCTCGGCGTCAAGGATCTGCGAGGGTTGCCGGCGGGACTGGTCGCGACGCGGACGTGGCTCTCCACGATCCACCTGCTGGCCGGGCTGCCGATCGGGATCGCCACCTTCACGGTCGTGATCACCGGGATGTCACTGGGGGTCGGGCTGCTGCCCCTCTTCCTCATCGGCATCCCGGTGCTCAGCGCCACCATCTGGGTCGCGACCGCGAGCGGGCAGGTCGAACGGGCGCGCTTCGCGCTCCTGCTGGGCCAGACGGTCCCCCCGCCTCTCGCCGCCCCGGCCGGCGCCGGGTGGTGGCACCCCATCGTCCAGCCGCTCCGCACCGCCTCGGCGTGGCGCCAGGTCGGGTACTGCCTGCTCCGCCTTCCCCTGGGCGCCATCGAGTTCTCGATCACGCTGGCGATCTGGTCGATCCCGCTGGCCCTGATCACACTTCCCACCTACGACGCCGCGCTGCCCGGCGGGGCCGCATCGATCGGCGGGTGGATGATCCGGGGGCCGCTGGCCCTGACCGGCGCGGTCCTCACCGGGCTGGTGCTGCTCCTCGCCGCTCCGCTCGTGGTCGGGGGCCTGGCCGCCCTGGAGACGGCCCTGGCACGGCTGCTTCTCGGCCCGGGGTCGCGCGGGCTCGCTGCCCGTGTGGCTCAGCTCGAGGACAGCCGGGCACGGGTGGTCGACGCCGCCGAGGCGGAGCGTCTCCGCATCGAGCGCGACCTCCACGATGGGGCTCAGCAGCGCCTGGTCTCGATGGCCATGGAGCTGGGGCGCGCCAAGGCCAAGTTCGGCACCGATCCGGAGGGCGCACGCGACCTCATCGACCGCGCCCACGCCGAGGCCAAGCAGGCCCTGGTGGAGCTGCGCCAGCTGGTCCGCGGAGTGCACCCTCCCGTGCTCACCGACCGCGGCCTGGACGCCGCCGTCTCCGGGCTCGCCGCCCTCTCCCCCATCCCGGTCACCGTGAGCGTCGAGATCCCGGAGCGGCCGTCGCTGACGATCGAGTCGATCGCCTACTTCGTGGTGGCGGAATCCCTCGCCAACATCGCCAAGCACGCCCGGGCGCGGCACGCCGCGGTCGACATCCGCGCTGCCGCCGGGGTGCTGAGCATCCGGGTGAGCGACGACGGCGTCGGTGGCGCCGACCCCGCCGGAGGCGGCCTGACCGGCCTCGCCGACCGCGTGGCCGGCGTCGACGGGAAGCTGAGCATCGACAGCCCCCCGGGGGGACCGACGGTGATCCAGGTGGGGCTGCCATGCGGGTCGTGATCGCCGAGGACTCGGTCCTGCTCCGCGAGGGGCTCTCCCGGCTGCTGATCGAGGCGGGCTTCGATGTGGTGGCCGCGGCGGGTGACGCCGAGACCTTCCTCCGCGCCGTGGACGCCCAGCGCCCCGACGTGGTGGTGGTCGACGTCCGGATGCCGCCGACCTTCACCGACGAGGGGCTCCGGGCCGCGCTGGTGGTCCGGCGCCAGTGGCCGGCGGTGAGCGTGCTGGTGCTCTCCCAGTACGTCGAGGAGCGCTACGCCACCGAGCTGCTCACCGAGCACCGCGGCGGCGTCGGGTACCTCCTCAAGGACCGGGTGGCCGACGTCGCCGACTTCATCGACGCCCTGCGCCGGGTCGCCGGCGGCGGGAGCGTGCTCGACCCCGAGGTCGTCGCCCAGCTCCTGGCCCGCAGCCGCAGCCCGCTGGCCGCGCTCACCCCCCGCGAGCAGCGGGTGCTGGGGCTGATGGCCGAGGGGCGCTCCAACGCGGGCATCGCCACGACCCTGAGCATCGGCACCGCCGCGGTGGAGAAGTACGTCAACAGCATCTTCAGCAAGCTCGAGCTCACACCCGCCGACAGCGACCACCGCCGCGTGCTGGCCGTGCTCCGCTACCTCGGCAACTGAGGGATCCCAACGTGTCCACACCGCTGCTGCTCACCAGGGGCCGGCTCACCGCGCTGGTCATCGGCGTGCCCGCGTCGCTGGCGCTGATCGCGTGGGGGGCGTTCAACGTCGTCGCGCTGCTGAGCGCCGACAGCTTCCAGATCCACCGGAGCTTCGCGCCCACCGGCAACCAGGCGAGCGTCTCGGTCGACCGGGGCAATCTCACCCTGGAGGAGGCGGCCGGCGATCAGGTGACGCTCAGCGGGATCGCCCGCTATGGGCTGGTGCGTCCCACCATCGACGTCACCACGAGCGGGGCCGGCGTCTCGATCACCGTGGCCTGCTCACCGCTCCTGGTCGGAGAGTGCAACGTCGACCTGACGGTCGCGGTCCCGGCGGGCATCGCGGTCAGCGCCACCACCGACTCCGGCGACATCACCGCCTCGGACCTGGACGACCTCACCCTCCACGCCGACTCCGGTGATCTCCAGGTCAACGGCGGCTCCGGCCTTCTCCACCTCAGCACTGACTCCGGGCAGATCACCGGAGTCGCGATGGATGCGTCCGACGTCAACGCCAGCGCCGACTCCGGTGGCATCTCCCTCGACTTCGGCCGCGCTCCCACCGACGTCTCGGTGCAGGACGACTCCGGGGACGTCACCGTGACCGTCCCCTCGGGTGGCCCCGCCTACGCTGTGACCGCCCACTCGAACTCCGGCAGCACCTCCGTCCAGGTGCCCACCAACCCCACCTCCACCCATGACATCTCGATCTCGGTGGACTCCGGCAACGCGGTGGTGGATCCCCGCGGCTGAGGGGGTGGCCGCAGGCGGGGGCGACCCGGGTTGAGCGGGGCCCCAGGATTCTCTGAGCAGACTCCCAGGATCGGGTGCCACCATCGGGGCGTGGAACAGACCGCGGCCGCTCCCACCCGGGTGCTGGTGGTCGATGACGAGAGCAACATCACCGACCTGGTGACCATGGCCCTCCGTTACGAGGGGTTCCAGGTGGAGAGCGCCAACACCGCCCGCCAGGCCCGGGAGGCGGTGCTCGACCGGCACCCGGACCTGATCGTGCTGGACGTCGGGCTCCCCGACGAGGACGGCTTCAGCCTGACCCAGCGACTGGTCGCCGAGGGCCACCGGGTGCCGGTGATCTTCCTGACCGCGCGCGACGCCACCGAGGAGAAGGTGCGGGGACTCACCGTGGGCGGCGACGACTACGTGACCAAGCCCTTCAGCATCGAGGAGCTGGTGGCGCGCATCCGGGCGGTGCTGCGGCGGTATCAGGCCGGCACGACCCCGGCGACCAGCCGGCTGAGCGTCGCCGACCTGGAGCTCGACGAGGAGAGCCACGAGGTGTGGCGTGCGGGGAGGCTGATCGATCTGACCCGGACCGAGTTCCGGCTGCTCCGCTACCTGCTGGCCAACCCCCGCCGGGTGCTCTCCCGCTCCCAGATCCTCGACCACGTCTGGGACTACGACTTCGGGGGCGACGCGGGCGTGCTGGAGACGTACATCAGCTACCTGCGCCGCAAGGTGGACTTCACCGAGCCTCCGCTGATCCACACCGTGCGCGGGGTCGGCTACGTGCTCCGCCCGCCGCGACCGGCATGAGATGACCCTGCGGGCGCGGCTCCTGCTCGCCCTGGTGCCGCTCTTCGTGCTCTGCCTGGCCGCCGCGGACGCGGCCGTCTACGCCGAGCAGCAATCGTTCCTCTACACCCAGCTCCAGCAGCAGGTGCAGAGCGGGGTCCGCCTGGCGGGCGGCGCCCGTCCCGGCACCCCGGGCGCCCCCGGAGGAGGCGGCGGGCCCACCAACCCGGCGGCGCCCCCCGGGGTGGTCTGGGCAGAGGTGGTATCGGGGACCGGATCGGCGCTCGGCACTCCTCAGTTCCTGGGTGTCCCCACTCAGGATCAATTGAGCGCCACCGCCAACCACCCGGTCCTCCCCGCCCGGCTGGCCGCCGAGACCGGGGAGTACCTGACCGTGAGCGGGGTGGGGAGCTACAGCCGCTACCTGGTCTACACCCAGCCGGCGGCGGGCGGGAACGGGGACATCGCGGTTGCGGCCGTCCCGATGGACAGCTACGACGCGACCCTCGGTCACCTCCTCCTGCTCGAGCTGCTGGTGGGCGGCGCGGTGGTGGTGCTCTTGGTGCTGGCCACCTGGCTGATCGTGCGTCGGGGGCTGCGGCCGCTGGACCGGATGGGCCAGACCGCCCGGGCCATCGCCGCCGGGGGGCTGAGCCGTCGCGTCTCCCCCGCCGACACCACCACCGAGGTGGGCCGGCTGGGGCTGGCCCTCAACTCCATGCTCGACCAGCTCGAGACCGCCTTCGGGCAGCGGGCCGCCGTGGAGCAGCGGCTGCGCCAGTTCGTCGCCGACGCCTCGCACGAGCTGCGCACCCCGCTGACGTCGATGCGCGGCTACGCCGAGCTGGTGAGGCGCAACCGCGGGATGAAACCGGAGGAGCTGGAGTCGTCGCTCAATCGGATCGAGGCCGAGGCACGCCGGATGGGGGTCCTCATCGACGACCTCCTGCTGCTCGCCCGCCTGGACCAGGGACGGCCGCTGGAGCGGGCGCCGGTGGACCTCGAGGCGCTGGTCACCGATGCCTGCAACGACGCCCGGGTCAGCGACCCGGGTCGCCGGGTCAGCGCGAGGGTGCTCGCACCCCTGATCGTGCCCGGCGACGAGGCGCGGCTGCGCCAGGTGCTCGCCAACCTGCTCCGCAACGCCGTGGTCCACACCGGGGCGGGGACCCCGATCGAGGTGGGACTGCGGGAGGAGGAGGGACGCGCGGTCATCGAGGTCGTCGACCACGGTCCGGGGATCCCCGCCTCCGCGCGCGGCCGCATCTTCGAGCGGTTCCACCGGGCCGACCCGGAGCGCAGCCGCGATCAGGGGGGCAGCGGGCTCGGCCTCAGCATCGTCGCCGCGGTGGTGGATGCTCACGGCGGACGGGTGCGGGTGTCGGAGACCGCCGGCGGCGGGGCCACCTTCCGGATCGAGCTGCCGCTGGCGGCGCCGGCGCCGCCCACCGCGACCTCGCCCGCACCGCCCTCCACGGCGGCACCGCCGGCGCCCGCGGGAGCCGCCGAGGCGGACTGAGCGACCGCCGATCGCCGAGCCGACCGCCGGGGGCAGTCGCACCCATCCAGATCAGTTGAGGACGCGAATGTCCTTAACCGGCCGTGGACGGCTGCGGAGGCGTCGCCCGCGAGAACGGCGGAGGCCACCACCCCTCTCCGCCGGATTTTGGGCGGTGGCCGGCCGCGCGCGCCGCAGCCGCCACACCCCGCGGAGGTCCTCGACGATGGTGGCCACGATGTCGACCCGCGAGTCGGGGTCATCGGTCCACTCCACCGGCACCTCGTGGATGCGCAGCCCGGCGCGCTCGGCGAGCACCAGCAGCTCGGTGTCGAAGAACCACGAGCGGTCCTCCACGCTCGGAAGCAGCCGCCGGGCGACCTCCGCGCGCAACGCCTTGAAGCCGCACTGGGCGTCCGAGAAGCGCGCCCCCAGAGCCAGCCGCAGCAGCCGGTTGTAGCTGCGCGAGATCAGCTCGCGTTTGATGCCGCGGCGCACGCGCGAGCCCGGCGCCAGGCGACTGCCGATGGCGAGGTCGCAGTCGCCTCCGATCAGCGGGAGGACCAGCGGGAGGAGAGCGTCGAGGTTGGTGGAGAGGTCCACGTCCATGTACGCGACCACCCCGGCCCGGCTGCGCGACCAGGCCGCGGCCAGGGCCCGCCCGCGGCCCTTCTGGTCGAGCCTCAGGTACCTGACCCCGGGCAGGACCGCGGCGAGCCGGGTCCCGATCACCCGGGTGGCATCGGTGCTCGCGTTGTCGGCGATGGTGATGACCGCCCGGAACGGGAACCTCTCGTCGAGGTAGGTCCGGAGCCGGGCCACACTGGGTTCCAGGTCCCGCTCCTCGTTGTGAACGGGGACCACGACGTCAACCAATGGAATCGCGGTGCTGCCGGCGGCGGAGCTGTTCATGACCACCACGATCCGCGCGCCGTCTCGGCCCCACCTGCGAGGGGCCTGGGAGGTGGCTGGGAATCAACGTGTGTCCGTTCAGCCCACCAGCCATCTTTCGTGACGAATTATTCGTCACGAAGGACCATCTGACGGGGGCGCCCGACACAACGCCGCCCGGCGGGGCCGATCACAGGAACCTCCCAGGCCCCTCCCAGGCTGCTCTCTGTCCCGCGCGGCACAGTCGGGGCATGACAGATCAGGCAGCGACCGCCCCCGACCTCGCCGGCTCCCGCCCGCGGGCGGTTGGCCGGCACCGGACCCTCGCCCTCGACCTGTGGCGCTTCGTCAGCTGGAAGCGGGTCTCCGTGCTCGGCCTGCTGGTCCTGACCGCAGCCCTCTACCTCTGGGGCCTGGGCGCCTCCGGCTGGGCCAACAGCTTCTATTCGGCGGCGGTGCTCGCCGGTGCCAGGAGCTGGAAGGCGTTCCTCTTCGGCTCCTTCGACGCCTCGAACTTCATCACGGTGGACAAGCCACCCGCCTCGCTCTGGGTGATGGACCTCTCCGCGCGCCTGTTCGGGGTCAACGCATGGAGCATCCTGGTTCCCCAGGCGCTGGAGGGGGTGGCCGCCGTCGGCATCCTCTTCGCCACCGTGCGCCGGCGCTTCGGGCATGCCGCGGGACTGATCGCCGGTGGGGTGCTCGCACTCACCCCGGTGGCGGTCCTGATGTTCCGCTACAACAACCCCGACTCCCTGCTCGTCCTGCTGCTGGTGGGCGCCGCCTACGCGCTCACCCGCGCGCTCGAGGGTGGGCGGACCCGCTGGCTGCTGCTCGCCGGGGTCCTGGTCGGCTTCGGGTTCCTCACCAAGATGCTGGGGGCCTTCCTGGTGCTGCCGGGCTTCGCCGCCGTGTATCTGCTCGCCGCTCCCGTCGGGGTGCGGCGGCGCCTCGTCCAGCTGCTCGCGGCCGGGGTCGCGGTGCTGGTCTCGGCGGGATGGTGGGTGGCCCTGGTCACCCTCTGGCCCGCCGCCGACCGTCCCTACATCGGCGGCTCCACCGGCAACAGCGAGCTCAACCTCATCCTCGGCTACAACGGCTTCGGCCGGCTGACCGGCAACGAGACGGGGAGCGTCGGCGGGGGCGGCGGATGGGGACCCACGGGCCTGCTCCGAATGTTCAACGACGCCTTCGGCGGTCAGGCGAGCTGGCTGATCCCGGCGGCCCTGATCCTCGGCGCGGGGCTCATCTGGTTGCGCGGCCGCGCCCGGCGGACCGATGGCAAGCGTGCGGCCGCGCTGCTGTGGGCAAGCTGGCTGGTCATCACCGGCCTGGTCTTCAGCCTGGCCCAGGGGATCATCCACCCGTACTACACCGTCGCTCTCGCACCGGCCATCGGTGCGCTCGCCGGCATGGGCGGTGTGGAGCTCTGGCGGCAGCGCCACCGGCTCGCGGTGCGCGCCGTGCTCGCGGTCGCCCTCGCCGGCACCGTGGTCTGGGCGTATGCGCTGCTGGCGCGGAGCCCGGACTGGATGCCGTGGCTGAGGACCGCCATCCTGGTCACCGGCCTCGCCGCGGCGATCGCGCTGCTGGCCCCTCCCATCCGGTGGCGCTGGGTCACCGTGGCGCTGGCCGGCTGCGTGGTGGCCACCGCGCTCGCGGGGCCCACCGCCTACGCGCTCGACACCGCCGCCACCCCGCACACGGGCGCCATCCCCTCGGCGGGTCCGGCGGTCGCCGACGCGAGCGGCGGGCCGGGCGGCGGAGCGGGCATTGCCGGCGCGCCCGGAGCGGGGGCCTCCGCGGGGTCGGCGGCCGGCGGACCCGGCAGCGCGAGCGGGACATCCGGCGGGAGCCGGGGGCCGACCGGTGGGAGCACCGGCACGATTCCCGCGGGTGGCCCGGGTGGCGCCTTCGCCGAGGGAGGAGCGCCTTCAGGCTTCGGCGGCGGTCTTCCGCAGGGAGGTTCGGGTGGCGCCCGCACCACCCCGCCCCAGGGGACCGTCCCCAACCTCAGCGGTGGAACCCTTCCCGGAGGCAGCCGGCCCGGCCGCGGCGCCGGCTCCAGCGGCCAGGCCGGCATCCCCGGCGGCGCGGGGACGGGCGGCGGGGGACTGCTCAACTCGAGCACCCCGTCGAAGGCGCTGGCCGACCTGCTGGAGAAGGACGCCGGTGGCTACAGCTGGGTCGCCGCCACCGTCGGCGCCAACGATGCGGCGGGCTACCAGCTCGCCACCGGCGACCCCGTGATGGCCATCGGAGGCTTCAACGGCACCGACCCGTGGCCGACCCTCGCCGTCTTCGAGAAGCTGGTCGGCGAGCACCGGATCCACTACTTCATCGCCGCCGGATCGGGCGGCGGCGTGGGTGTCGGCGGATCCGCCGAGGCCAGCGCGATCACGTCCTGGGTCGAGAGCCATTTCTCGACGACGACGGTCGGCGGGGTCACCCTCTACGACCTGACCAGGTCCGCCTCCTCGCCCTCCTGATCCCGATCGCCGGGCTGACCGGCGATCGGTGATCGAGGGCAGGTCTCCCCACGGGCGCGGGTCCACGGCTGGGCCGGCCGCCCGCCCCTCACGCGACCTCACCTCCGCCGGCGGTCGGCGAGGCCGTGGCACCGGGCCCCGTCCCGGTGACCGGATCGGGGGATTCGGCTTCGGAAGCCAGGCCGGCGGGCCGGGTCCCGGCGGCCGGATCGCCCGGATCGCCCTCGGGAGCCAGGGCGGCGAGATCGGCGTCGGCGGCGAGATCGGCGTCGGCGGCGGGATCGCCCGGATCGCCCTCGGGAGCCAGGTCGGCGAAGGCGGCCACGATCTTCGCCAGCGCGCTGCGCAGGTGCAGCCGCTCGTCGGCGGTCAGCGGGGCGGTGACCCGTTGCTCCAGCTCGTCCCTCGCTCTCTCGACGTCGCCACGGACGGCCCGTCCCCTCTCGGTCAGCCAGAGGCGCACCAGGCGCGCGTCGCGCTCGTGCGACCGCCGCTCCAGCAGCCCGGCCGCCTCCATCCGGGTGGCCGACTTCACCACCGTGGGCGTCGCCAGGTGGAGGCGCTCCGCCAGCTCGCCCGGGGTGAGCCCGTCATCAGCCCACAGCACCTCGAGAACGAGGTTCTGCCCGACGCGCACGCCGTACCGGCCCATGGCCTGATCGGCGGCCACGCGAGTCAGCTTCGACGCCCGCGTCCAGAGCGTGAGGAGCTCGCCCACCCGGCGAGCCTAGCCGATCACGGCGAGCTCGACCGGCCGCGGTACTCCGACGGTCCCCCGAGCGGTGGCTGGCATACTCGGTGGCGTGGCCTCGCTGGTCCCCCCGCCGCGGCGGCGTTTCAACGTCCGCATCCCGCTGCGCGACGGCATCAACCTGGCCGCCGATCTCACCTTCCCCCAGGTCCTGCCCGCCCCGGCGCTGGTGATGCGCACGCCGTACGGCAAGGGGGGCGAGGTTCCGACCCGGCGGGCCGAGGATTTCGCCGCCGGCGGCTACGTCTTCGTGACCGTCGATGTGCGCGGGCGCGGGGACTCCGACGGCACCTTCGTCCCCTACCGGAACGACGGCCCGGATGGCCACGACGTGATCGAATGGCTGGCCGCCCAGGAGTGGTGCACCGGGGCGGTGGCGAGCTACGGGGGCAGCTACCCGGGCCAGATCCAGTACCTCGCCGCGCTCGAGCGACCGCCGTCGCTGCGCGCGATGGTCGTGATGGTGACCCCGAGCGATCCCTTCGTCGAGGATCGGGCCGGCGTCTTCTCGCCGATGCACGTGGATTGGTTCCGTCTCGTCGACGGACGGGTCCCCCAGTACCAGGGCGGGGTCGACTGGATGACCGTCTACCGCCACCGGCCGCTGCTGACCATGGACGAGGCCGCCGGCTTCGTCTCGGAGAACTGGCGCGAGTCGTTGCGGCATCGACCGCTCGACGACTTCTGGGCCCCGCTTCGCTACCAGGATCGCATCGCCGAGATCACCGTGCCGGTGCTGCACATCTCGGGCTGGTACGACGACGAGGAGATCGGCACCCCTGCGAACTTCGCGGCGCTGAGCGCCGCGGGCCGCCACGGCCAGCGTCTGCTCATGGGCCCGTGGGGACACCAGGTGAACGACTCGCGGACCGTCGGCGACGTCGACTTCGGACCGGAGGCGGTGATCGACCTCAACGGTCACGTGCTGCGCTTCCTCGACGAGCACCTGCGCGACCGACCCGCGGATGGAGGGAAGCCGGTGCGGATCTTCGTCATGGGCGCCAATGAGTGGCGCGACGAGGACGCCTGGCCTCCCCCCGACGTGACCGCGACCACCCTCCACCTCCACGGTGGTGGCAGGGCCAACAGCCTCTTCGGCGATGGCACCCTGAGCCCGGATCCTCCCGGCGACGAGCCGCCGGACCAATGGATCCACGACCCCGCGGACCCGGTGCCGTATCCCACCGAGGCCTCCTCCCGGCAGATCGGAGGGCCCGACGACTGCGCGGGGGTTCAGGCCCGAAGCGACGTGCTCGTCTACACCACCGATCCGTTCGACGAGCCCATCGACATCATCGGCCCGGTGCGGCTGATCGCCCATGTCGAGACCTCGGCGGCGGACACCGACGTGGTCGCCCGGCTCAGCCTGGTCGGCCGGGCCGGCCGTGCCCAGCGCCTCTGCGACGGCATGATCCGGCTGCGGTACCGCGAGGGCTTCGAGCGCGAGCTGCGCGCCGTCCACGGTGAGGTGTACGAGGTCGAGGTGGCGATGTGGGACACGGCCCAGCGGGTCCTGCGCGGGCAGAGGCTCCGTCTCGACATCGCCGCGTCCGCCTTCCCCAAGCACGAGGTCAACCTCGGCACCGGCGGCGACGTCATCACCGAGACCACCGGGGTGCTCGCGACCAACACTCTCTGGCACACCGGTGAGCGTCCCTCACGTCTCATCCTCCTCACCCGCCGCGCCCCCTGACACCGGCGGCGCGACGGTGGCGGTGCCACGAAACGGCCGGCGGCCTCGGTGCCGGCCTCGCCCCGCGCGTGGTGGAGCGGCTGAGCAGACTGATCAGGAATCGAGAAGCGCCCGGGGAGGACCCCGGCTAGCATGACCGGCATGGAGATCACCCGCCACCACCTGAGGAGTCAGAGATGACAGGCTCTTCCACCGACGGAATCAAGACCGTTCTGCATCCGGTGTCGGACCTGGCCAAGGCCAAGCCGGTGTACACCGCCCTGCTCGGCGTGCCGCCGAGTGCCGACGCCCCCTACTACGTCGGCTACGACGTTGCCGGCCAGCACATCGGCCTGGTACCGGGCGGGGGGCCCCAGGGCATGGCCTTTCCCGTCGCGTACTGGCACGTCGCGGACATCGAGGCGAAGCTGGCCGAGGTCACGGCCGCCGGTGCCGCCGTGAAGGACGCGCCGCGCGACGTCGGTCGCGGCCGGCTGGTGGCAAGCTTCACCGACCCCGACGGCAACGTGCTCGGGCTGGTTCAGGACCGGTGAGGCCGGGCCGCCAGTGAGGCCGCGCCGCCAGTGAGGCCGGGCTTCCGGTGAGACCGGGCCGCCGGTGAGGCCGGGCTTCCGGTGAGGCCGCGCTTCTGGTGAGGCCGGGCTGCCGGCGGGTCCGGGCCCGCCACGGTGGGCGGGAACGGCCACTTACGCCCAGCACGGTTGCGGCGAGGGAGACCGACCGTTAGAGTTTGCATTAGCCGGCTATCAAACCAGCAGCAGCGGCGCCGAGAGCCCCGGCCCGACTCCCCGTCCGCACCCGTCGCGGCGCCCGCCGCCAGAGGGAGCCCATGCCCATGCCCATGCCCCCGAACCCCACCACACCCACGCGTCCGCTGAGCTTCGGGATCAAGACCAGCCAGATGGGCATCGGTTACGAGGAGATCCTCGCCATCTGGCGCGACGCCGACCGCATCCCCCTCTTCGAGCACGCCTGGCTCTGGGACCACATGGTGCCCCTGCGTGGAGACGTGCGCGGGGCCGCCCTGGAGGCCTGGACGCTGCTCGCCGCCCTGGCGGCTCAGACCACCCGGTTGCGGCTCGGGGTGATGGTGACCGACAACCGTCTGCGCCTGCCCACCCTGCTCGCCAAGATGGCCGCCACCGTCGACATCATCTCCGGGGGGCGGCTGATCTTCGGCGTCGGCGTCGGCGGCAGTCTCACCCGCACCCTGGACCCAGCGGTCCTCGCCATCGTGCGCCGGGAGTTCGACGCGTACGGGGTGGAGCTGGTGCCCACCCCGGAGGCGATCGCCGCCCTGGGGGAGGCGCTCACCATCACCCGCCGGCTCTGGACCGAGACCGAGCCCTTCGACTTCGAGGGGCGGTGGTATCGCCTCCACGGGGCGATCGGCGAACCCAAGCCGGTGCAGCGGCCGGGGCCGCCCGTGCTCATCGGCGCAGGCGGCGAACGACTGTCGCTGCGGGTGGTCGCGGAGCACGCCGACATCTGGAACTGTCCGGCGACGGCGCCTGAGGACTTCGCCAGGCTGAGCCACGCCCTCGACCAGCACTGCGCCGCGGTCGGACGCGACCCGGGAGAGATCGTCCGGTCGGCACAGTTCATCGCGTCCCGGGACGACGCCGCCGGGGCGCGTGAGCGGATCCTGAGCTTCATCGCTGCGGGTGCGACCCACCTGGTGCTGGCCGCGCGGCCCGCGCCAGCGTCCGCTGTACCGGTGGCGCCGGCGGCGGAGTGGCTGGCGGCCGAGATCGTGGAGCCGGTGATCGCCCAGACGGGGTAGCGGAGTGGCTGGCGACCGAGATCGTGGAGCCGGTGATCGCCCAGACGGCGTAGCGAAGTGGCTGGCGACCGAGATCGTGGAGCCGGTGATCGCCCAGACGGCGTGCCCGAGGCTGACCCGCGGCGGCGCGGCCTCACCGCCCCGCGGGGGTGCCGCACCGGGGCCTCAGCGTGCAGTCAGCGGAGCCGGAACCGGCCGCGCCTCCACGATCACGGCAATCAGGCCCAGAAGCACCAGGACGCCGCCGACCAGCGGGTTGAAGCGCACCCCGACGGTGGAGAGCACCACTCCGCCCACCAGCGGGCCGCCCGCGATCCCGACGTTGAAGGAGGCCGAGTACCACGCCGAGGCGATGTCGGTGCGCGCCGGGGCCACCACCAGCACGTGGCTCTGCAGCGAGATGGCGACCCCGGAGAGGCCGATCCCCGCGCAGGCCTGGAGGACGATGGTGGCGAGAGCCGACGGGCCGAGGGCAAAGAGCGCGAAGAGCGCGGCGCACAGGATCGCCACCGGCCCAACCCTTGCGATCACAGGGTGGCGGTCGAGCAGGACCCCGGTGATCACGACCCCCGCCGCGTCGGCCAGCCCGGTGAGCAGCAGGACCGGGGCCACCGCCCGGAGGGGGAGGTGGCTCACCCGGGTCAGGAACGCGGTGATGTAGGTGTAGGCGGTGAAGGAGCCGCTCACGCAGAGGATCGTGGTCAGCACGGTGAGCCGGTACCGGCGGGCATCGGGGTGGGTCCCGGTGGCGGCGTGCGCCTCGGCGGTCGGGTTCGACGGGAGGAGCATCGCCAGGGCGGCGAGGTCGAGCAGGCCGAGGCCGGCCACCCCCACGAAGGCGAATCGCCAGCCCACCTGCTGACCCAGCCAGGTCGCGGCCGGGATGCCCAGGATCAGGGCGATCGAGCTGCCCGCGAAGACCAGGGCCACGGCTCGCCCCCGGTACCGCGCCGGCACCAGCCCGACCGCCACCACCGCGACGATGGACCAGAAGATGGCCTGGGCGAGGGCGATCACCACCCGTGCCGCCACCAGCCAGGCGTAGCCGGGGGCGGCCGCCGCGGCCAGGGTCGCGATCGCGAAGGTCGCGAGCAGGCCGGTCAGCAGGGGCCGGCGCGGGATGCCCCGGGTCAGGCGGGTGAGCGGCGCCGAGACCGCGATCACCACGACCGCGTAGATGGTCACCAGCAGCCCCGCCGCGGAGAGGGAGACCCCCAGCCCGGCGGAGAGCTGGGGCAGCAGCCCCACCGGCAGGTTCTCGCCGGTCACGAAGCAGAGCGAGGCACCGCCGAGGGCGATCAGCGCGGCCAGGGCGCCGGTCCCGCGAAGGGTGGCGGGCGCTCCGCCCGTCCCCGCCGGCGCCGGCGCGGCCGATCCGGGCCCGGTGGCGTCCATCGGCCCGCCTACCCCGAGCCGGCCGGGGCGGCGTCCAGCTCCTCGGCGAGCAGATCCATGAGCAGCGCGTCATGCCAGCCGCGCCCGTCCAGATCGCGCTCGTACCGTCGCATCACGCCCACCGGCCGGAAGCCCACCGCCGCATAGCAGCGGATCGCCGCCAGGTTGTCGACGGCCGGGTCGATGGTGAGCCGGTGATGCCCGCGATCCAGGACCAGGTGGCGGGCGAGGGTGCGCACCGAGTCGCGCCCCACGCCGCGGCTGTGGACCGCGGGGTCGATGAAGATGTCGATGGAGGCGTGCCGGTAGGCGGGCTCGTCCTCCTCGGTGTACTGGATCATGCCCCGGACCGCCTCGCCGACCAGGACCGCGTAGCGCACCGACGACGGATCGTCGAAGGGCCACCGGGGCGACGACGACTCCTCACCCCAGCGGCGTCGCACCGGCTCGGTGGCCAGGATGCGGCGGAGCTCCGCCACGTGGGTGGCGGCCACCGGCACCAGCACCACGCTGGCGCCTCGCAGGCTGAGATCCGCGCCAGCCGCCGTGCTCTCCTCCACCGGCCGATGGTAGGGGACGGTGCCGGAGTGGCGCCCGCGGAGAGCGCGACGGAGCGCCGTCCCCCGGGACCGTGCCGCGGTGACGCCCACGGAGACCGCGACGGCGAGAGGGGCGGGCGGCGCGGCCGTGGCGGGTCAGGCGGGGGCGTAGGTCCGGGTCGCCTCCTCGATGGTGGTGAGGTAGCTGGGTCGCCCGTACTCCGATGGATCCACTCCGGCCGCGGTTGCGAGCCTGCCGCGCACCTGCTCGACGCTCTCGAAGCCCTTGCGCTGCATCCAGGCCTGCAGGCCCTCGAGCAGGTCGTCGGCGTGCTCGGCGCCATGGCGCAGCAGCGACGAGGTGGTCATCACCACGTCGGCGCCGGCCAGAAGGTAGGCGGCCACGTCCCGGGCGCTCTCCACCCCGGTGGTGGCGGCGAGCGAGATCGGGACCCTGCCGCGCAGGCGGGCGATCCAGGAGCGGGGCAGGCCCGCCTCGACCGGGCTGGAGAGGGAGAGGTCCGAGCCGACGGTCAGGGTGTCGGGATCGATGTCGTTCTGCATGAAGCGGTTGAAGAGGACCAGCCCGGCGGCGCCGGCCTCGTGAAGGCGGATCGCCATCTCGCCCATCGAGCTGAGGTAGGGGCCCAGCTTGACGGCGATCGGGATCCTCACCGCGGCGCTCACGGTGCGCAGGATCTCGAGGTAGCGAGCCTCGACCTCGCGGCCCGGCATGAACGGATCGCCCTGGAGGTAGTAGACGTTGAGCTCGATGGCGGAGGCGCCGGCCTCCTGCATGGAGCGGGCGTAGTCGGCCCACCCCCCGCTGGTGGCGCCGTTCAGGCTGGCGATCACCGGGATCGACACCGCCGCCCGGGCTCGTTCGATCAGGCTGAGGTACTGATGGGGCCGGCCGTCGGCGACCGGGACCGGCAGGTACGAGAGCGCCTCGCCGAAGCTCTCGGAACCCGCCTCGGCGAGATCCAGGTCCCTCTCGGTCTCGTGCCGGATCTGCTCCTCGAAGAGCGAGGGCAGCACCACCGCGCCCACCCCGGCGGCGGCCAGCCGCCGGATCCCGGTCACGCTGCGGGTCAGCGGACTGGGCGAGGCGACCAGCGGATTGGAGAGGTCGAGGCCCAGATAGGAAGTGCGCAAATCCATCGCCTGCTCCTACGCGTCGTGGACGGCGGAGGCGCCGTCGGCGGGTGCAAATCTATCGGCTCCCTGGGAGGCCATCTCCTCGTACACGGTCCAGCGCCGGTCGACCTCCTGCTGGGCCAGCTCGGTCAGGTGCTCCGCGACCGCCGGATGGGCCTGGGCGAGGCTGCGGTAGCGCAGCTCGCGGCCGGTGTAGTCGGTCAGCGGCATCCGCGCCCGCGACGAGTCGAGCAGGAACGGGTTGCCGCCGCCGGCGCGGCGCGCCGGGTCGTAGCGGACCAGCGGCCAGTAGGCGCTGGCCACCGCCCGGTACTGCTGGTCCAGCCCGTTGCGGAGCAGCACCCCGTCCTTGTCGATGCCGTGGGCGATGCAGTGGCTGTAGGCGATGACGAGCGACGGACCCTCGTAGGCCTCCGCCTCGCGCAGCGCTCGCAGGGTCTGCTCGGGATCGGCGCCCATCGCCACCCGGGCGACGTAGACATTGCCGTAGGCGATCGCCTGCAGGGCGAGATCCTTCTTGGGCACCCGCTTGCCGGCGGCGGCGAACTTGGCCACCGCGCCGAGTGGCGTCGACTTGGAGGCCTGGCCCCCGGTGTTGGAGTAGACCTCGGTGTCGAGGACCAGCACGTTGACGTCGCGGCCGCTCGCCAGCACGTGGTCGAGGCCGCCCGCCCCGATGTCGTACGCCCAGCCGTCGCCGCCGACGATCCAGACGCTGCGCCGCACCAGCTGGTCGATCACGCTGCGCAGGTCGACGACCGCCGCAGCCGTCTGATCCTCCAGCGCGTCCAGGCGCCGGCGCAGCTCGTCGACCCGCCCGCGCTGGGCGGTGTACTCCGACTCCCGATGCTGGGAAGCCTCGAGGATCTCGTCGACCAGCTCAGCCCCGACCTGCTCGCGCAGCTCGCCGAGGCGCTCCCGGGCGAGCACCCGGTGCTGGTCGGCGGCCAGCCGGAAGCCGAGGCCGAACTCGGCGTTGTCCTCGAAGAGAGAGTTCGACCAGGCCGGCCCCCGGCCGGCGGCATTGGCCGCCCACGGGGTGGTCGGCAGGTTGCCGCCGTAGATCGAGGAGCAGCCGGTGGCGTTGGCGACCATCAGCCGGTCACCGAAGAGCTGGGAGAGGAGCTTCAGGTAAGGGGTCTCCCCGCAGCCCGCGCAGGCCCCGGAGAACTCGAAGAGCGGCTGCAGGAACTGGGTGCCGCGGACCGTCTCGAAGTCAACCCGGGACCGATCGGGGGTGGGCAGGGTCTCGAAGAACGCGATGTTGCGGCGTTCGGTGTCGAGCCGCGGCTCGCGCTGGGCGAGGTTGATCGCCTTGTGCCCGGGGTCGGCGGGCGCCGAGATCGGGCAGGTCTCGACGCAGAGGCCGCATCCGGTGCAGTCCTCGAGATACACCATCAGGGAGAATCGCGAACCGGGCAGCCCGCGCGCGGTGAGCGGCATGGAGGCGAAGCCCTCCGGAGCCGCCGCCAGCAGCGTCTGGTCGTAGAGCTTGGACCGGATGACGCTGTGGGGACAGACGAAGCTGCAGTTGCCGCACTGGATGCAGAGCCCCGGGTCCCAGGCGGCGACCTCGTCGGAGATGTTCCGCTTCTCGTAAGCCGCGGTCCCGCTGGGGTAGGTGCCGTCGACGGGGAAGGCGCTCACCGGCAGGTCGTCGCCGTGCCCCTCCATCATCGCGGCGATCACCGAGCGGACGAACTCCGGGGCGTCCGCGGAGACGGCGGGGCGGACTCCGCGACCGGCGGTCACCCGGTCGGGGAGCTCGATCCGATGCAGTGAGGCCACCGCCGCGTCGACCGCGGCGTGGTTGCGGGCCACCACCTCGCGCCCGCGCCGGGCGTAGCTCTTGGCGATCGCCTTCTTGATGGCGGCGATCGCCTCCTCCTGGGGCATCACCCCGGAGATGGCGAAGAAGCAGGTCTGGAGCACCGTGTTGACCCGGTTGGCAAGACCGGCCTCACCGGCGACGCGGTTGGCGTCGATGGCGTAGAGGGTGATCCGCTTGGCGAGGAGGCGCTCCTGGACCTCCCTCGCCAGCGAGTCCCAGACCTCGGCGGCCGGGGTCGAGGTGTTGAGCAGCAGGGTCGCGCCGGGCGCCGCCCGCTCCAGCACCTCGGCGCGCTCGATGAGCGGGGTGTGGTGGCAGCCGATGAAGCCGGCGGTGTCGATCAGGTACGGGGCCCGGATCGGGTCCGGCCCGAAGCGGAGGTGGGAGGCGGTCTGCGAGCCCGACTTCTTCGAGTCGTAGACGAAGTAGCCCTGGGCGTAGCGGCCCGGGTCCTCGCCGAGGATCTTGATGGTGTTCTTGTTGGCGCTGACGGTCCCGTCCGAGCCGAGGCCGAAGAAGAGGGCGCGGAGCGTCCGCGGCGACTCGATGTGGAGGCTCTGGTCGTAGGGGAGGCTGGTGCCGCTGACATCGTCGTTGATGCCGATGGTGAAACGGGGTCGCGGGTGCTCACTGCCGAGCTCGGCGAAGACCCCGGCCACCATCGCCGGGGTCAGCTCCTTGGAGGAGAGCCCGTAACGGCCGCCGATGACCAGCGGCATGGTCTCGCGGGTGCCCGCGCCCGACGCCTCGGCCAGCGCGCCCAGCACATCCAGGAAGAGCGGCTCCCCGAGCGCCCCCGGCTCCTTGGTGCGGTCGAGCACCGCCACCCTGCGCGCGCTGGCCGGGATCGCGGCGAGCAGCGCCTCGGTGGGGAAGGGCCGGTAGAGGCGGAGCTGCACCACTCCGACCCTCTCACCGTCGGAGGCGAGATGAGCCGCGGTCTCGGCGGCGGTCTCGGCACCCGAGCCCATGGCGACGATCACCCGCTCGGCCTGCGGGTCGCCGTGGTACTCGACCAGGTGGTAGCCGCGGCCTGTGCGCTCCGCCAGCGCGTCCATCGCCGCCTGCACGGCGGCGGGGACTCGCGCGTAGAACGGGTTGACCGTCTCGCGCGCCTGGAAGTAGACGTCCGGGTTCTGGGCCGTGCCGCGGATGAACGGCCGGTCGGGCGAGAGCGCCCGGTTGCGGTGGGCTCGGACGAGCTCGGTGGGGACCAGGGCGCGGAGGTCGTCGTCGGAGAGCGTCTCGACGGTGTTCAGCTCGTGTGAGGTTCGGAAGCCGTCGAAGAAGTGGACGAAGGGGACCCGGGTGCGGAGGGTGGCCACCTGCGCGACCACCGCGAGGTCATGGCACTCCTGCACCGATGCCGACGCCAGCAGCGCGAAGCCGGTCTGGCGCACGGCCATCACGTCGGAGTGGTCACCGAAGATCGACAGCGCCTGGGCGGCCAGCGAGCGCGCGGCCACGTGAAAGACGGCCGGCGTGAGCTCGCCGGCGATCTTGTACATGTTGGGGATCATCAGCAGGAGCCCCTGGGAGGCCGTGAAGGTGGTGGTCAGCGCCCCACCCTGGAGGGACCCGTGCAGGGCTCCCGCCGCGCCGCCCTCGCTCTGCATCTCGACCACCGAGGGCACGCTGCCCCAGACGTTCGGCTTCCCCTGGCTCGACCACTCGTCGGCGAGCTCCGCCATCGCCGACGACGGGGTGATCGGGTAGATGCAGCAGACCTCGTTGAGCCGGTAGGCGACGGATACGGCCGCCTCGTTGCCGTCGATGGTGGTGCGCATCACTGAGGCTCCCCGACCATCTCGATGGCGTGAACGGGACACTGCTCGAAGCAGGTCCCGCAGCCGGTGCAGCGGTCGTAGTCGAACCGGTATCGGTACCCCACCCCGAGCTTCACCACCGCATCCTCCGGGCACGAACCGAGGCACCCATCACATTCGAAGCAGTTGCCGCAGGAGAGGCAGCGCTGCGCCTCGAAGACGGCCTCCGCCTCGGTCAGGCCGGCGACGATCTCGGCGAAGTCGCCCACCCGCTGATCGGGTGGGCGTTCCGCCTGGGCGCGGGAGAGCGCATCGGCGAAGTACCACGGGTGCAGCCGGTCGAAGCTCGCCAGCTCGTGCTTGGCGCCAGCCACCGCCTCCGACCCCTGCAGGTACCCGTCGATGTACCGGGCGGCCTTCTTGCCGTGGCCCACGCCCACGGTCACGGTCCGCTCGGCGGGAACCATGTCCCCGCCCGCGAAGACGCCCGGGCAGCCGGTCATCATCGAGGCGGAGACCAGAACGGTGCCGTCGCTCTTGAACTCCACCCCGGGCACGCGGCGGAGGAACTCGGTGTCGGCGTCCTGCCCGACCGCCAGGATGAGGGTGTCCGCGGCGAGCTGCTCGAACCGTCCGGTGGGCTGCGGGAACCCCTTCTCGTCCAGCTCCATGACCTCGACGGTCAGCTCCGGCCCGTCGAAGGCGGTGATGGTGTGCAGCCAATTGATCCGCACTCCCTCCCGCTCCGCCGCCTCGGCCTCCTCCTCGTGGGCAGGCATCCGCTCCCGGTTGCGCCGGTAGACGATCAGCGAGTCGCTCGCGCCCAGCCGCTTGGCGACGCGGGCCGCGTCCATGGCGGTGTTGCCCCCGCCGTAGACGGCGACCCGGCGACCCACCGCCGGCTGGCCTCCGGCGGCGACCTCGCGGAGGAATGACACCGCGTCGTAGATGCGCCCGGCGTCGCGGGCCGGGATGTCGACGTGCTTGGAGAGGTGGGCGCCGACCGCCACGAAGACGGCGTCGAAGCCGCCCTCGGCCCGCTCGGCGGCGAGGTCGGTGACCCGGTGCCCGAGGACGAAGCGCACCCCCAGCGCCTCGACCCGAGCGATCTCGGCGGCGAGCACGTCGCGCGGCAGCCGGTAGGCGGGGATGCCGTAGCGCATCATCCCGCCCGGCTCCGGGCTCAGGTCACGCACCTCGACCTGGTGGCCGCGGCGGGCGAGCTGGTAGGCGGCGGAGAGCCCGCTGGGCCCGGCCCCGATCACCAGGACCCGCCTGCCGCTCGGCGCCGGCGGTGCCGGGAACGCCCAGCCCCGCTCCAGGGCGAGGTCGCCGAGGAAGCGCTCGACCGCGTGGATGGAGACCGAGCTGTCCAGCTCCCGGCGATTGCAGACGTCCTCGCAGGGGTGGTAGCAGACCCTGCCGTGGATGGCGGGGAACGGGTTGTCGGCGACCAGCTGGCGCCAGGCCTCCTCGTGCCTCCCGTCCCGGGCGAATCCGAGCCAGGCCTGGATGTTCTCGCCCGCCGGGCAGCCGGCATTGCAGGGGGGCAGCAGGTCGACGTAGGTGGGCCGGCGGGGCCGCACCGCGCCGGCGCGGGCGGTGCCGTGGAGAAGATCGGGCAGCGGCGTCAGCTCAAGAGGGCGAAGGCTCATATGTCAACTCCGACCAATCGGTTCCATCAATCGCCAGCGCTTCTTCTCGGACGTCCCGGGACGGGCCCGCCTCGGAGGGCGGGAGGGTCGAGGAGCACACCGTGGCACCGTGGCCCACATCGTAGACGCCCCAGGGGGCTGGTTGTGGCGGAATCGCCCCAACCGGTCGATCCACCGAGATCGCCCCCGGGCACGAACCGGCGTTCGGTCCGCAGCTCCTCGGAGCACGGGCCGGCTCGGGCCGCCCCAACCGGTGCCGTCGGTTCGCCCACCCGGCATCCTCTCCTACCGGTGGCGGCCGGGCGCGGCCGGACTCCCCGTCAGATCAGGCTGCGATCGGTGGGCAGCCGATGACGGCCGCGCGGTGCGCTGATCGCGCCGCCGGCGCCACGCCTCACGCAGTCGCGATGGCAGCACCATCCCTCATCGCGAGCCATCGCGCACCGAGACCACTCGCAGTCCCACGGTTCCCAATCATTTCACCAAATGTTTATCACCCCCAAGGGTGAGCCCGGCGATCCGCCGCGCCCCTAGCATGTGGTTCAGGGGCTGACGCAATCGTTCGTCAGCAACGATGCGAGCGCTCTCTCAAGAGTGTCGTCAAGGCCGGGCCGCACCCACACGGTTCACGGCACCACGGGAGGTTGAGATGAGATTCGGGCCAGCAGCATGGGGAAAGCGCGCGGCTCTCCTGCCCATCGGTGCTCTGGCGGTGGCCGCCTGCGGATCCACCAGCGCGGGCAGCAGCTCCGTGCCGACACAGTTCGATCCGTCGAGCTTCGACACCAGCTCGGTGTCGTGGCTCGCCGCCAACAACAACGACAGCGGCACCCCGCCCACCACCCCGACCGGGACGCTGATCATGGAGGGGGCCGAGAACGCCGACCCGTCGGCCAACATGGATCCCAACGGCGAGTACGACACCATCGGCTACACGATCATGCGAATGATCGCGCGTCAGCTGGTGACCTATCCCGCCTCGACCAACTTCGCGACCGCGACCAGCCTGGTGGCCGATGCCGCCACCGAGGTCCCGACCACGGCCAACGGCGGGATCACCGACGGTGGGATCACCTACACCTTCCACATCCGAACCGGGATGGAGTGGAGCGACGGCACGCCGGTGACCGCGCAGGACTTCGAGCTGGGGCTTAAGCGCACCTGCGAGCCGGAGCTGGCACCGCTCGGGAACCCGGGCTACTACGAGGCCACCATCCAGGGCTTTGCCAGCTTCTGCACCGGTCTGGAGAACCTGGCCGGTCCCGGCAGCACCGCCTCGAGCCCGGTGCCGGCCACCGGAGCGCAGCGTCAGGCCTACCTCGACGGCACCAGCATCAGCGGGATCAGCACGCCGGACAGCCAGACGCTGGTCATCACGCTCACCCAGCCGGCGACGGACTTCCTCAACATCATGGCGATGCCCTTCGCCTCGGCGGCCCCGCCCTCGACGGAGACGCTGATCCCGGAGACGACCGGCAACCCGATCTGGTCCGACGGCCCCTACGAGGTCTCCGATTACGACCCGGGCCACGAGATCGTGCTCACGCCCAACCCCCACTGGGGTGACAGCCCGTCGGCGGTGAGCTGGAGCGACGACCCGGTGCGCCACCGCTACGTGGCCGAGGTGGACGTGCGGATGGACCTGGCGTCGTCGGCGGCGGAATCGCAGGTGCAGGAGGACATCCTCGCCGGCACCGCGGACCTGGAGTGGAACACGGTGGTCCCGGTCTCCTCTCTGGGCAGCCTCTCCAACTTCAGCGACTCGCGCTTCGGGTCCTTCCCCGCACCCGGCAGCATGAACCCGTACCTGGTCTTCAACACCCTGAGCCCCAACAACGGCGGCGCGCTCGGCAAGGTGGCCGTCCGCCAGGCTCTGGAGTACGCCATCGACAAGGTCGCCATGGGCAAGATCTACGGCGGCGCCGCCTACAACCTGCCGCTCAACCAGGTCTTCGGCGCCGGGACCGAGGGCTACATCCCCAACTACGATCCCTACCCCACGGCGAACAACCAGGGCGATCCCGCCAAGTGCAAGTCGATGCTGGCCGCCGCCGGCTACCCGCACGGGCTCACCCTCAAGGACTACTACCGCACCGACGGCAAGCACCCGGCCATCTTCGAGGAGGTGAAGACCGACTTCGCCGCCTGCGGGGTGACCGTGGACGGCGTCGGCATCGCGAGCGGCAACTACTACACCACGAGCGGGATCGCCAGCGCCGGCGCCGGCGACCTGCAGAAGGGCAGCTGGGACATCACCGAGCCGGGCTGGGAGCCCGACTGGTTCGCGCAGCCGAGCGCCCCGACCAACGCGCGTTCCATCCTGCCGGACATCTTCGACGGGTCACTGAGCTTCCCGGGCACCGACTGGGGCGACTACAACGACCCCACCACCAACGCCGACGTGACCGCGGCGCTGGCGGCGCCGACCCTGAGCCAGGCCAACGCCGACTGGCAGAAGGCCAACGAGCAGGTGATGAAGGACGCTGCGTTCATCCCGTTCCAGGAGCAGAACAACAACATCATGCGCTCCAGCCGGGTGCACAACGCCATCTACTTCCCCTTCTCGACCTACTACGACCCGACTCAGATCTGGCTGTCAGCCAGCTGACGCAGAGGTCCGGCGAGCGGCCGGACGGCCACCCCATCTCCCCCCTCAGGTCCGGACCGGACCGCCCTTCGGGGCGGCCGGTTCCGGGCCGGCAGCGGCCAGCCCGGGTGGCCCAGGAGTGTGATTCGAGATGAGCCTGACCACCATCGAAATCGCCTCGTCGCAGCTGTCGGGGGAGCCCGGCGAGAGGGGCGCCGCCATCCTCGGCAGGAGCCCGCTCCGCCTGGCGCTCGCCCGGATGCGCACCGATCCGGTCGTCATCATCGCCGGCGGCATGATCGCGCTGATGGCGCTGCTCGCCATCTTCGCGCCCGTGATCAGCATCCTGACCGGGCACAACCCCTACAACACCGACCTCATCAACGGGACCAACCAGTTCGGCGAGCCCTACGGGCCCGGTCAGAACGGCTTCCTTCTCGGCACCGACAACGTCGGTCGCGACATCCTGGTGCGGATCGCCTACGGGGCCCGGATCTCGCTGCTGGTGGGGACGCTGGCAACCCTGCTGGCCACCGTCACCGGGACCGTGATCGGACTGACCTCCGGCTACTACGGCGGCTGGGTCGACGCCGTGCTCGCCCGGCTGATGGACACCGTGCTCTCCTTCCCCTACCTCCTGGTGGGGATCGCGACGGCGTCGGTGTTCGGGCCCAGCGTGCCCCTGGTCGTCATCATCATCGCCTTCTTCAGCTGGGGGACCATCGGCCGCATCGTTCGCGGCCAGACCATCTCCCAGAAGGAGAGGGAGTACGTGGAGGCGGCGCGGTCCATGGGCGCCAGCGACCTCCGCATCATGTTCGTGGACATCCTCCCCAACCTGCTCTCCCCGGTCATCGTCCTGGCCACGCTGCTGATCCCGACCGCGATCGTCTTCGAGTCGTCGCTCTCCTTCCTGGGCGTGGGGGTGCAGCCTCCGACGCCCTCGTGGGGCAACATGATCTCGGACGCCCAGGGCAGCGGCCTCCAGAACTGGTGGTTCTGGGTCTTCCCGTCGGCCGCCCTGCTGGTCACCACCCTCGGGTTCAACCTGCTCGGCGACTCGGTTCGCGACGCGCTCGACCCGCGCACGGAAAGGATCTTCGCGACCCGGCGCCGGAGGTCACGCCGCGGGCCGATCCCACCCGCGCCGCTCGAGGCACAACTCGAGGCTCCGCTCGAGGGCGAGGCATGACCCGTTTCCTGATCCGCCGGACGCTGCAGGGGATCTTCACCCTCTGGGTGATCGTGAGCCTGGTCTTCGTGCTCTACTTCGTCGCGCCCCATGATCCGGCCCGGCTGATCGCCGGCCGGACCGTGACCCCCGGCCTGCTCCGCCTGATCCGCGAGCAGCTCGGGCTCACCCAACCGCTCTGGAAGCAGTACCTCGGCTTCTTCGGCCGGCTTCTCCACGGCAACCTCGGCGAGTCGTATTTCACCCACCAGCCGGTGACCAAGATCATCGCCCAGGCGGTGCCGGTGGACATCTCGCTGGCCGCCGGAGCGGGTGTCATCTGGCTCACCCTCGGGCTCTCGGTCGGGATCCTGGCCGCGCGGCGGCCGCGGTCGGTCTGGGACCGCAGCGCCACCATCTTCGTGCTGACCGGGATCTCCTTCCCCACCTTCATCCTCGGGCTGCTGCTCCTCTACCTGCTGTTCTTCATCCTCACCACCCACGGGATCTCCCTCTTCCCGGGACCCGGCAGCTACACGCCCTTCACCAGGAATCCGTTGGAGTGGGCGCACGACCTCATCCTGCCGTGGATCACGCTCGCCCTGATCACGGCCGCCACCTATGCGCGGCTCTCGCGCAGCTCGCTGCTCGAGACCCTGGGGGAGGACTATGTCCGCACCGCCCGGGCCAAGGGGTTGAGCGAGCGCCGGGTGGTCTACCGGCACGCGCTGCGGAGCGCGCTCACGCCGATCCTCACCCAGTTCGGTGTCGACCTCGCCACCCTGCTCGGAGGCGCGATCCTGACCGAGAGCGTCTTCGGCCTGCCGGGGCTCGGCTACGCCGTCGTCTACGCCATCGGCGTGCAGGACCTGCCGGTCATCCAGGGTGTGGTCCTGGTCGCCGCCGGTTTCATCGTCTTCGTCAACATCGTGGTCGACGCCCTCTACGCCGTGCTCGACCCCCGGGTCCGCCTGACCTGAGGACGGCGGCGCGCTGCGAGCGCGCTGCGCGTGGCGACCTGGGACCGTATGGCGCAACGGGCACGGATGTGGCGCTCGCGCTGCACGCGCAGTTCCGCAGCGTGCACTGGCGTGTTGGATGCGATGCCCTGCCGTCGCCACCGCCGCAGCCGGGCCGGACGCGTGCGCCGCGGAACGTCCCGGGCGGGGATACTGTGGCCAGAGAGCCAGCTGGTCGCCCCGCGGGGGAGCGGCACACTTTCGCCGCTCTGACGTATAGGGGCCATGCCGTACAGGTCGGAGGGGAGCGTGAGGACGCTCGAGCTGAGCGGTCTGGCCGGAGCGCCGCGCGCCGAGGAGCGAGGTGTGACCGCCGACGAGATCGCCGCCCTCTACCTTCCGCGAGTCCACCGCTGGGCGGCGATGGTCTGTCCCCCGGGCGCCGATCCCGAGGACCTCGTCCAGCACGCCATGCTCCGCGCCATGGAGCAGGTATCGCATCGGGTGCTCCGCCCGGAGACCGCGGAGGCCTGGCTGTGGCGCGTGGTCACCAACGCGGCCCGCGACCAGGGACGGTTCGTGCGGCGCTCCCGCATGGTCCTGCAGCGGCTGGTGGACCACGGCGACCGGAGCGCGGCATCCACCTCAGCGGAGGGGCTCGCCCTGGACCGCCTGCGCGATGAGGACCTGATCGCCGCGGTCCGCCGGCTGGCACCGCGTTACCGGAGGCTCATCGCCCTGCGCTACGGGGCGGACCTCTCCCCCACCGAGATCTCGCAGTGCGTGGGCGGCTCGAGGATGGCGGTCGCCAAGGCGCTGCGGCGGGCGCTCGACCATCTGAGGGCCGACCTCGCGGCCCAGGAGGAGAGATGACCCCGCGCGTCGACGAGATCGAGCACGCTCTCGACGCCGACCCGCTGGGCGCCCGGCTCGCGGCCGCCGTGGTGCCGCCCCTCTCCGCCCCGGTCCGGCGGCGGCTGATGGCGGCCGCGAGCGCGGCACCGGCATCGAGGAGCGCCCGGGGACCGGTCGGGGTGGTGGCCGTGGTGGGTGCCTCGGCGGTCGCCGCCATGCTCGCCGTCGTGGCCACCGGGTCGTACACGCCCACCCACCCGGGGATCGTGGCGAGCCCGTCGGGCGGCCCGGCGGAGACGGCCTCGGTCACGACCCCGCTGCCCGGTGCGGCGCCCACCACGACCCGGATACCGATCACCCGCCTGGCGGCCCTCGATGCCGTCACCAAGATCGCCCGCGACGCCGATGCGAACAGCCCCGGCCCGGTGGGCGGCTGACCCCGGGGCGGCCGGGCCGGGATCCCGGAGGCCGTGACCCGCAAGAAGGCGACGGTGGAGACCTCCAGGGACGATCGACCGGCGCCCCGGCGGCCGGCCGCCCCGGCCCGGCGATGACCGCCGCGATGCCGCCTCCGGAGCAGTCGGCGGTTGCCCCGCCCTGCCCGTCCCGGAGCGGGTTGCGCTGTCCGGAGGTGATGGAGCTGCACGACTCCGCCCAGGTGCGGACGATCCAGAACCTGGCCCGGGCCAGGCTGCTCGGCGTCCTCTGCGAGCGGCTGGAGGCGAGCATCAGCCAGCTCGCGGAGGCGGTGGACTGCAATCGGGGGACCGTCGCGTACCACATGAAGGTGCTGAGCGCAGCCGGCCTGGTGCGGGTCTCGCGCACCCGGCAGGTCCGGGCCATCGCCGAGCGGTACTACGCCCCGGTCGCCCGCTCCTTCGTGCTGGCCGGGGACCTGGCCTCCCTCCACCACGGGGTGTCGGCGATCTGGGACCTGCTGGCGGAGTACGGAGGGCCGGTGTCCGAGGCCACGGCTCCTACCGTCGTCAGGCTCCGGCTGCCGGCCGGACGAGCCGCCCAGCTCGCCGAGCGGATCAATGAGCTGGTCACCGAGTACCAGGGAGATGGGGACGCCGGCAGAGTGGGCGTCGAGGTCGGCTTCGTCTGCGGCGCGTACCGAGTGGCCGGCGCCCGTCCCGCCGCCGCGAGCTGAGCCGGGCCGGGTGCCGGCGGAGCGCCGCCGGCGGTCGGCGCCGCGACCGGCTCAGGCCAGGGAGAGGAAGAGCCGCTCCAGCCGCTCCTCATCGATGGCGGTGGCCGCCCCGCCCTCACGGTTGGTCACGCACTGCTGGAGCCCGGTGGCGATCAGCCGGAACCCGGCTCGATCGAGGGCGTGCGAGACCGCGGCGAGCTGGGTGACGACGTCGGCGCAGTCGCGGCCCTCCTCCAGCATCCGGATGACCCCGCGCAGCTGGCCCTCCGCCCGGCGCATCCGCCGCAGTATCTCGGGCAGGGCGTTCTCGTCAAGCTGCATCTGGCCATCCTCGCCGGGCAGCCGGCCTCGGGGTCGCGTCGTCGACGACGGCGGTCACGCCGGCGCCGTGACGGGCGCGCCGAGCTCGATCGCGACCGACGGTGGCTGGAGCAGCGTGTTGTGGACCGTGCAGTGCCCGGCCACGGCCAGCATGGCCGCCTGCTGCTGCGGGGAGAGCTCCGCGTCGAGATGGATCTCGAGGCGGACCTCGGCGACCCTCGCCGGATGGGCGGCCATACCGAAGTCGGCGGTGACCGACAACCCCGCCACCGGAAGCTCGTGCCTCGCCAGGAAGCGGCGGACGGAGTGGGCAACGCAGGAGGCGAGACCAGCCACGAACAGCTCGGTGGGAGTGGGACCGCTGTCGTCACCGCCGTCGGCGACGCCCTGGTCGACGCGCAGGATGTGATCGCGAACCGTGATCCGGAACCGGTCGGCGCCGTCGTGGTCCACCCGCAGGTGGCGGCTGCCGGAGCGGGCCTCCGGGCTCACGACGGCTCCGCCGCGGTGCCGGCCGCGGCGAGCTCCTGCCGGATCGCCTTCATGTCCAGCTCCCTGACCGCGCCGATCAGCTTCGCCAGCGCGGCGGCGGGCTGAGCACCGGGCTGCTCGAAGACCAGGATGCCGTCGCGGAAGATCATCAGGGTGGGGATGGACATGATCCTGAGCGACCCCGATAGGCCCGGCTCCGCCTCGGTGTCGACCTTGCCGAAGACGATGTCCGGATGGTCCTCGGAGGCGGCCTCGAACACCGGCCCGAAGGCACGGCAGGGCCCGCACCAGGCCGCCCAGAAGTCGACCATGACGATCCCGTCCCTGCGCACGGTCTCGGGGAACGTCTGCTCACTCAGCGCGATCGTCGCCATGGCCACCTCGAGTTGAAGGTTGAGAACCTTCCCTCAGTATACCCCAGGGGGTATGCAATCGGGACGCTCGAGCGCTCTGAGGGACGCCTCATCGCCCGGGATCAACGTTGGCCGGGATCAACGCCGGCGGCCATTCACCGGACCGAACTCCCCGGCGTCACAGCCCCCTCGAGCTCAGCCGCGACTCCCCGAATCGGGGCGCCGGGTCAGGAGTCGCTGGGGGCCGATCCAGAGCGGCGGGCGGCGGTGAGGCGCCGGCGGGCGCCCGAGAGCCGTCCGCGAGCGCGAGCATCCGCGGCGAGGCGGTCGATGCCGGCGGCGCGCCGCAGGTCGTCGATCTGGGCGCTGGCGACTTGGTGAGTGATCCATGGGTT
>Ga0181535_10000536_pt1 | contig 55878 bp, 49 predicted proteins | sample PEATcosm2014_Bin_44_FD_119774 | JGI IMG/M metagenome (GOLD analysis project Ga0181535, IMG submission 119774) | Peatland microbial communities from MTU Mesocosm Facility, Houghton, MI, USA - PEATcosm2014_Bin17_30_metaG | ecosystem: Environmental > Terrestrial > Soil > Wetlands > Peat | place... | reverse complement strand
ATGGGGGCGGAGTTGCCGCACATGGATGCGGCCCTGGTGGCGCACTGGTTCCTCGATCGCTGGCCGGAAGACGTGCGGGCCTCGGATGCGTTGGAAGTGCTGGGGACCGAATTCTCCGTCCAGGGGCTGGAACTCGACCATGTCGGGCTGTGCTGGGGCGGCGACCTGGTGCGGGGGCCGCACGGCTGGCAGCCGCGGGCTTTCGTCGGCACCAAATGGCAACGCGTGGCCGACCCGGAGCGGCGCTCCAACCGGCTGAACACCTATCGCGTGCTGCTGACGCGGGCGCGCTACCGGACGGTGATCTGGGTGCCGCGCGGGGATGCCGGCGATCGCACCCGGCGCCCGGAGGAGTTCGACGCGGTGGCGGCGTTCCTGGCGACGTGCGGAGTGGGCGAGCTCGAGGCAGCGACGGAACCGGCACCCGAACGGGAAGCGACGCTATTCGGCTAGGCTCTACCGCCGGGCGGCCCGCGCTCGATGGCGATGGCCCGGATGGCGTGGTCGGTGGGCGAGCGGCGCGGGCGACAGCTTCGACGGGCATACGACCCCAGCAATGACGGACGGCGGAACCGGCCGGCGAACCCGGGCAACACGGCCTCGAAAATCAAATCGCCGGTGGCGGTCACGCCGACCCTGCGGAACCCGGCCTGCGCATACAGCCGCAACGCATGGACGTTGTCCGGGGTGACCAACAGCCGGACCCGGCGACAGTTCGGGATGCGGCGGAAACTGGCCATGATCCGCGCCATGATGCGCCGCCCATAGCCGCGCCCCTGCTGGCGCCGCTCCAACGCGAACCAGCCCAGCCACCAACAGGCAGCATCGCGCCGGTCGGGGTGAAGAACATAGAACCCGATCATGGCGCGCGCCGCCTCGATGGCGAACAGCGCATGCGCCGGACCGGCCCGGACGGCGGCGAGAACGTCGTCGAGCGGGTCGAAGAAGCGCTCCAACTGATCTGGATCGAGCTCAAGGGAGGTGATGACGCCGAGATCGGCATGGCCGAGCCGACGGTAGTTCAGGGGCTCGGGGCCCCAATCGGGTAACATGATGACCTTCGTGCAGACGGAACAGGTGCCCAATAAGGGCGCTTACCGGCGGGGCCGGCCGTCCCGTCTTTTCAGACGCACGTCTGGGTGCAAACCAGACTCGTTCCTTCGCTCATGCCCTTACGACTAGGTACGCCGGCCGTGTCGGACAACGCCCATCCGGGGATGGCCGTTGCGCTTGCACGGCATGCTGGCCGCCGATCTGCTAGAACCCGGCCGAAACCGCGGAGGCCCATGAGCATGAGCGATCTCGTCATCACCCGGCCGGAGGACGTCGGGCTGTCCACGCCGGCGCTGGCCCGCATCGAAAACTGGGCGCGGCGCCTGGTGGACGACGGCAAGCTGCCCGGAGCGATCACGCTGGTGGCGCGGCGCGACCGGGTGGCGCACCTCCACGTCTGCGGCCAGGCCGACGTCGCGCGCGAGGTGCCGCTGGCCGCCGACACCATCTTCCGCATCTATTCGATGACCAAGCCGCTGACCACCACGGCGATGATGATGCTGTACGAGGAAGGGCGGTTCCAGCTCGACGACCCGATCCACCGCTTCCTGCCCTGCTTCGCCGACATGCGCGTGTACGCCGGCGGCAGCCGCGGCAAGATCGACAGCGTGCCCGCCGAGCGCGACATCACGTTCCGGGATTTGATGACGCATACCGCGGGGCTGACCTACGGCTTCATGGAGGCGCATCCCGTCGATGCGCTGTACCGGGCACACGGGGTCGATTTCCAGACCTCGGACGCCACCCTGGGCGAGGTGGTGGCGCGCGCCGCCGCCCTACCGCTGATCGCCCAGCCCGGCCGCGCCTGGAACTACTCCATCGCCACCGACGTGCTCGGCCACCTGGTGGCGGTGTTCTCGGGGCAGGATTTCGCGTCATTCCTGCAGAATCGGGTGCTGGGGCCGCTCGGCATGGTCGATACCGGGTTTCATGTGCCGGCGGAGAAGCTGCCGCGGTTCGCCGCCAACTACATGCGCGGGGCGGACGGCGGGCTGGTGCTGGTCGACGATCCACAAAACAGCGTGTTCGGGGCGCCGCGGAAGATCGCCTCGGGCGGCGGCGGGCTGTGCTCGACGCTCGCCGATTACCTGCGGTTCTGCCGGATGATGCTGGGCGGGGGCGCGTTGGACGGCGTGCGGCTGCTCGGGCGCAAGACGGTGGAACTGATGACCAGCAACCACCTGGGCGGCGACATGGCCGCCCTTGGCACCCCGCGCTTCTCCGAGTCGACCTATGCCGGCATCGGGTTCGGGCTGGGTTTCTCGGTGATGCTCGACCCGGCGAAGGCGCAAATCGTCGGCACGCCGGGGGAATATGCCTGGGGCGGAGCGGCAAGCACGGCGTTCTGGATCGATCCGGGAGAACAAATGATCGTTATTCTGCTTACCCAGTTGTCGCCGTCCTCGACCTGGCCACTGCGGCGGGAATTGCGGGTACTGAGCTATGCGGCGGTGGTGGACTGAGGCCGGCGGGCGCCCCAGGTTTGGCCGCTTCGGATCGGTAGCGATTGACACCGCGCCCGCTTTCTGCTGACCCTGCGCGCGCAATCGTATTTTGGCCAGACTTGCTGCGCCTCCGATCCCTCGGGTGCCTTCAAGACCTCCAAGGCCCGGTTGTCCGCGCCGCATGCTGTTGTGCGGCGCCTGCAGCGGAGAACGACGTAGTCATGGCTATCGGAACGGTTAAGTGGTTCAACACCTCCAAGGGCTTCGGCTTCATCATGCCGGAGGATGGCGGCAAGGACGTGTTCGTCCACATCACGGCGGTCCAGGCGGCTGGACTCCGGGGCTTGGACGAAGGGCAAAAGGTTAGCTACGAGGTCATGATGGAGCGCGGCAAGGCCGCGGCCACCAACCTCAAGCTCGCCTAGCACCCGCAAGGGCTCTGACCGTGGCAGGGCCGGCATCGACGGCTCCTGCCACGGTTATACTTGTTTGATGGCCCCCGGCCTCCGCCCGCAAGGGCAGGGGTGAAGGGGTTATTGCGGCTTCACCGCCTCGATGGCGTCGGAGACCAATTTCCGGTCTGGACTGTCGGTTGGCAGCAGGTCGAGCACGCGGCGCCAGTAGGCCTGCACGGCATCGGCGTGACCGGCCTGGGCCTCGGCCAACGCCAGATGGAAACGCGCGATCGGCTCCGACGCATCCCCCGGTCAGCGCACGCTCGCCAGGAATACCCGCGCGTAATTGCCGCCCAGCAACTTGCCGGTTTCCTCGGCGTTGAAGCCGGCCCCCAGCAGCGCGTCGGCCAGGGCCGGCAGGGCATCGTAGTCCGGCAGCACGGACGGGCCGACCAGACCGCGCAGGTCGCTGCCCAACCCGACGTGATCGATGCCGGCGGCGTCCACCATGCGCGCGATGCCGGTCGCCATCGCCGGCAGGGTGGGGAAAATCGATGCGGGCGGCCACACCCCGACCACCCCGCCGGTGTCGGCGATTACCTTGGCGTGCTCGGCCGTGATCTGCCGGCTGCGCGGCCCCGGGACGCGGGCCAGCGAGGTGTGCGACAACACCAGCGGCTTCGTGGTCACCGCGGCGGCCCGCTGGACCAGGGGCAACGTGCCGTGCGCCACGTCGACGACCAGTCCGAGCCGGTTGCACGCGCGCACCACCTCGGCGCCGAAATCGGTCAAACCGCCATGTTCGGGCGCCTCGGTCTGGATGTCGCCCAGTTCGTTCACCCGGTAATGCGTGAGTTGCAGGTGGCGCAGCGTCCAGCGCGCATAGGCGGTGTCCAGCCCGTCGAGCCGGCCATCGAGGAAATCGGCGCCCTCGGCGGCGATGATCGCCGAGGGCACGCCGGCCCGCGCGGCCCGCATGCCGGCGGCATCCGCGATCAGCGTCAGCCGTTCGCGGCGCGCCAGGTCGAGCAGTCCGGCGAAGGCAACCGCGCCATAGCTCGAAAGCTCGCCCGGCGCCGGCGTGCGGTAGGGGTGGATTCGCCCATCGGCGGCGATGTGATGGGTCGGGCCGTCCGACACCACGGCGAGGCATGCCACCGCCAGACCCCCGGAGCGCATCGGCGCGGCGATCGGCGAGAAGCCCGTGCCGCTGCGCATGCGTACCACGTTGGCGATGCCGCCCGCGTGCGAGTGGGTATCGACCGCGGGCGTGGCGGCCAGGACCGCCCGTGCCGCGTCCGGGTCGGCGGCGCTGGCACCCGGAGCACAGGCAGCCAGGCACATCAGCGGACCCGCGGCAAGCAGCCCGCGCCGGGAGAGCCCGCCCCAGCCCGGCGGGTCGAGCGCGCGCGCGTCGCGCAGCCCATAGCGCCAGCCGCCGGCGCGGCGCCGAACCTCCCAGCGTCCTTGCAGGCGAAGCGCGCCCTGGTGCAGCGGCAGGGACGCGGAGGCGAACACCTCGACCGCCCCGAGCGGATCGGCGGGAAGGCAGCCCCCGCAGCATGGCGCCTCGGCCAGCAGCATGAAATAGGCGGCATGGGTGGCGGTCGCCGGGGTCGCGGGAAAGCCTTGCAGTTCGACGACGGTGCCGTCGGCGGCATCGGCCTGACCCGAGCCAAGACTACGCCAATCCAACCGCATGCTTTCCTCCTGGACCGTATGGGCAGGCGACGTGCCAGAAAATTTCCGTCGAGCCAACGCGGGCCATGGCTCAGATTTGATCGATCAGCGGGTCAGGGTGGGCGAAGCGGCGCAGTTCGTCGGGGCGCGTCACCGTGACGACGCGGCCGGACACGATGACACCGTAGGGCCCGAGCGTGGCCAGGGCGCGCGACAGGTTCTCCGGCGTCATGCCCAGACGGGCGGCGAGCACGCGTTTCTCGAACTCCAGTTGCACGGCGCCACCGGGGTCCATGGCCAGCAGCAGCCAGTTGGCCAGCCGCTCGGCGCCGGTGCGCAGTTTGTGGTTCTTCAGCTCGCGCACCATGAAGCGGAAGGCGACGGCAAGCTCGTCCACCACGGCGGCGGCGAAGGCGGGGTCCGCGGCGAAGGCGGCGCGCACGTTCTGGCCCGGGATCATGAGCACGCGAGCGCGCGCCAAGGTGCGGGCGGACATCAGATAGGGCCGGTCGCGCAACACCGCGGCGAGGATGAAGCTGGCGACCGGGTAAACCACGGCGATGGTGGTCTCGCGGCCGGCAGTGGCGGCCAGCAGCTCGACGCTGCCGTCGAGCAGCACGTGCAGAAAGTCGGCGGTGTCGCTCTGACGCAGCAGCTCCACGCCGGGTGGGAAGGATTGCAGGAAGCTGCCGCGGACGACGGCTTCGAAGCTCGTCTCCGCCATGTCGGCAAAAAGATGGAGCGTCCGTACGGCGGACCTGTCCGTGTCTCTCACATCACCCGTCCCGGCACGTCGGTGCGAGAAGGCCAGGATTCTTGATAATTGTCAATTGCCGGCAATGAATTTGGCAACACCCGACACCGCTCCACGCTAATTTCAAGGTATCGTATGTTGTGGTGTCATTTATTTTCACCAGAATGCAGTATCGTTTGATCCAGATCAAACAAAATCCCCTCGCCCCTTTGCCATGCTGCCCGCCCAACAGGATACATGGGGACGCGTTGCATGCCTGATCCGACGCTGCAAGGAATGACGCCGCCGAATGCGGCCCCCGGGGTCGCCGACGCGATCGCGCGCGCCCGCGTGCAGGGTACCCCGGGACAGGGCCTTATCATGGGCACCTGGGGATTTTTCATCGGCTTTGCCGCGGTCGCGTTGTATGGGCCGGCCGCGCACACCTTCCAACAGTCGATGCAGCTTTCGCCGCTGCTCGTCGGCCTGCTGGTCGCGGCGCCGCAACTCACCGGCTCGCTGCTGCGCATTCCGTTCGGCGCCTGGGTCGACAAGGTCGGCGGAAGGTTGCCGATGCTCACCCTGTTCGGCATCTCGATCGTCGGCATGTGGGGACTGGTGTTCATCCTGGTCACGGCGCCGCACGTAACCGTCGCGCTCTATCCCGTGATTCTGCTGTTCGGCTTCATGAGCGGCTGCGGCGTGGCCTCGTTTTCCGTCGGCATTCCGCAGGTGTCGTATTGGTTTCCGCGCAACCGGCAGGGCACCGCGCTCGGCATCTATGGCGGCGTCGGCAACCTGGCGCCAGGCCTGTTCACGCTGGCGTTGCCTTTCGCCATCGGCGCCCTGGGTCTCGCCGGTTCGTATCTGGCCTGGCTCGCTTTCCTGCTGATCGGCGCTGGCGTCTACGGCTGGCTCGCGCGTGACGCGTATTACTTCCAGCTCCGCGCGCGCGGCACCGGTGCTGAGGAAGCCCGCAGCGTGGCGCAAAGCTGCGGCGAGGAACTGTTCCCGCGCGACTCCGTCTGGGGCGCGCTGATGATGGCGGCCGAGGAAACCCGCACCTGGGGACTGACGTTCCTGTATTTCGTCTCGTTCGGCGGCTTTCTGGCGCTGACCGCCTGGTTCCCGACCTACTGGATCAATCTGCACCACCTCACCCTCACCGCGGCGGGCATTCTCGGCGGCGTGGGCTTCTCGCTGCTGGCGGCGGTGGCACGGGTGTTCGGTGGCCGGCTGGCCGAGCGGTTCGGTGGTGAATGGATGGCGGCGACTTCTTTCGTCATCGTGCTGGCCGGCGCGGGGTTGCTGACCGCGGTGATTTCCTTCCCCATCAACGTGGCGGGCGAATTGCTGATCGGCCTCGGCATGGGCCTGGCCAATGCCGCCGTGTTCAAGATGGTACCGAACTACGTGCCGCACGCGGTCGGCGGCGCTTCCGGCCTGGTGGGCGGCCTGGGTGCCCTCGGTGGCTTCGTGTTCCCGCCGCTGCTTGGATTGTTCGCAGGCGCGCTCGGCGATTCCGGCTATTCGGGCGGGTTCTTCATCTACGTCGTGCTGGCCGTGGCGGCCATCATGGTCGCCATCGGATTCATCCGTACCCGCGACACCGCCGTCGCGGACTGATGCCGAACGACAGGGCCACAACCCGCAAGACCGACAGGGCACCACGATGAGTCATTTCCTCGACCGCCTCACCTTCTTTCGCAAGAACGTCGGCAGTTTCGCCAACGCGCACGGCATCGTGACGAACGAGCCGCGCGACTGGGAGGACAGCTATCGCAAGCGCTGGCAGCACGATAAGATCGTGCGCTCCACCCATGGCGTGAACTGCACCGGCGCGTGCTCGTGGAAGATCTACGTCAAAGGCGGGCTGGTGACCTGGGAGACGCAGCAGACCGACTATCCGCGCACCCGCCCCGACATGCCCAACCACGAGCCGCGCGGTTGCTCGCGGGGCGCCAGCTATTCCTGGTACATGTATTCCGCCAACCGGGTGAAGCACCCGCTGGTGCGCGGGCGGCTGCTGAAGCTGTGGCGCGAGGCGCGGGCGATCGCAACACCGGTGGCGGCCTGGGGGAGCATCGTCGAGGATGCGGAAAAGCGCGCCAGCTACACGACGCGCCGCGGCCTCGGCGGCTTCGTCCGCGCCGGTTGGGAGGAAGTGGAAGAAATCATCGCCGCCGCCAACGCTTATACGGTGAAGACCTATGGACCGGACCGGGTGATTGGATTCTCGCCGATCCCGGCGATGTCGATGGTCTCCTACGCGGCGGGTTCGCGCTATTTGTCGCTGCTGGGCGCGGTCTGCCTGAGTTTCTACGACTGGTACTGCGACCTGCCGCCGGCCAGCCCGATGACCTGGGGCGAACAGACCGACGTGCCGGAAAGCGCGGACTGGTACAACGCCGGCTTCCTGTTGCTGTGGGGCAGCAACGTACCGCAGACCCGCACGCCGGACGCGCATTTCTACACCGAGGCCCGCTACAAGGGGACGAAATCGGTGGTGATCTGCCCGGATTACAGCGAGGCGGCAAAATTCTCCGACCTCTGGCTCCATCCCAAGCAGGGCACCGACGCGGCCCTGGCCATGGCGATCGGCCATGTGATCCTGCGCGAGTTTCACCTCGACCGAACCGTGCCCTATTTCTCCGACTACGTTCGCCGCACTTCCGATCTTCCGATGCTGGTGAGACTGGTGCCGCAGGGCGACCATCTGGTGCCCGAAAGGCTGCTGCGCGCCGAGGACTTTGCCGATTCGCTCGGAGAGGCCGACAACGCGGCGTGGAAGACCGTGGCGCTGGACGCGGACGGAAAGCCCGTGGTGCCGCTGGGGTCCATCGGCTTCCGTTGGGGGGGCGAAGGAAAATGGAACCTGGAGGCGAAGGAGAGTCGCGGGGCTGACGTGAAGCTACGGCTGACCCAACTCGGCGATGCGGCCGCCGCGGTGGCTTTCCCGTATTTCGGCGGCACGGCGCCGCACGATTTTGCCAGTACCGCGCACCAGGACGTGCTGGTGCGCAACGTGCCGGTTCGACACCTGGAATTGAAGGACGGCCAAGTGCCGGTCGCCACAGTGTTCGATCTGCTTTGCGCCAATTACGGGCTGGATCGCGGCCTTGGCGGCGCCAACGCCGCGTCCTCCTACGACGACGATCTGCCGTTCACCCCGGCCTGGGCCGAGCACGTCACCGGCGTGCCACGCGCGCAAATCATCCACGTGGCGCGCGAGTTCGCGTCGAACGCGGAGAAGACCGGCGGGCGCTCGATGGTGATTCTCGGCGCCGGGCTGAACCACTGGTACCACATGGACATGGCCTACCGGGGGATCATCAATCTTCTGGTGCTCTGCGGCTGCGTTGGCCAGAGCGGCGGCGGCTGGTCGCATTATGTGGGGCAGGAGAAGCTGCGGCCACAGACCGGTTGGCTGCCGGTCGCTTTCGCGCTCGACTGGAACCGTCCGCCACGCCAGCAGAACGCCACCAGCTTCTGGTACGCGCACACCGACCAGTGGCGCTACGAGACGCTGACGGTCAACGACATTCTTTCCCCCACCGCACCGGCCGGCGACTGGTCGGGCAGCCCGATCGACTACAATGTTCGCGCCGAACGCATGGGGTGGCTGCCGAGCGCACCGCAACTGCGGAAAAACCCACTGGCAGCGGCGAAGGACGCCGTCGCCAGCGGTCTGCCGCCCGGCGCGTATGTGGCCGCCGGCCTGCGCGACGGCACGCTCGAGCTTTCCTGTCATGACCCTGACGATCCGGCCAACTGGCCGCGCAACCTGTTCGTCTGGCGCTCCAACCTCCTGGGCTCGTCGGGCAAAGGACACGAGTATTTCCTGCGCCATCTGCTCGGCACCAAACACGGCGTGCTGGGCAAGGACCTCGGCGAGGAGGGCCGCGCCAAGCCACAGGACGTGCGCTGGCACGACACAGCGCCGGAGGGCAAGCTCGACCTGCTGGTGACGCTGGACTTCCGCATGTCCACCACCTGCGTCTATTCGGACATCGTGCTGCCGACCGCGACCTGGTACGAGAAGAACGACCTCAACACCTCCGACATGCACCCGTTCATCCACCCGCTCAGCGCGGCGGTGGACCCGGCCTGGGAAGCGCGATCGGACTGGGCGATTTTCCGCGGCATCGCCCGCGCCTTCTCCGAGGTGGCACCGGAAGTGCTGGGCGTCGAGCAGGATCTCGTGCTTTCCCCGATCCTGCACGACACCGCCGGCGAGATGGCGCAACCCTATGACGTGCGCGACTGGAAACGCGGCGAGACCGACCCCATGCCGGGCCGTACCATGCCCAGCGTGACCGTGGTGGAGCGTGACTACCCGAATCTCTTTTCGCGATTCACCTCCCTCGGCCCGCTGTTGGAAAGGCTAGGCAACGGCGGCAAGGGAATTGGTTGGAATACGCAGCATGAAGTCGAAATCCTCCGCGCCCTGAACGGCACCGCCCCCTCCGGCCAGCCGAAGCTGGAGTCCGACATCGACGCCATCGAGGCGATTCTGAGTTTGGCGCCGGAGACCAATGGCGAGGTCGCGGTGAAGGCGTGGCACGCGCTGTCGCGCGTCACCGGTCGTGAACACGCGCATCTGGCGCTACCGAAAGCAGACGAGAAAATCCGCTTCCGCGACATCCAGGCGCAGCCCCGGAAAATCATCTCCTCGCCGACCTGGTCGGGCATCGAGTCCGAACACGTTTGCTACAACGCCGGCTACACCAACGTCCACGAACTGATTCCCTGGCGCACGCTGACCGGGCGGCAACAACTCTATCAGGATCACCTGTGGATGCGTGCCTTCGGCGAGGCCTTCGCCACCTGGCGGCCGCCGATCGACACCAGGACGCTGGCGCCGGTGGCGGGAAAGCACGGCAACGGACAGGTTGAGATCGCGCTCAACTTCATCACGCCGCACCAGAAATGGGGCATCCACAGCACCTATTCCGACAACCTTCTGATGCTGACGCTGAACCGCGGCGGGCCCGTGGTCTGGCTCAGCGAGGACGACGCCCGGCGCGCCGGCATCGCCGACAATGACTGGGTCGAAGCCTACAACGCCAATGGCGCGCTGGTGGCGCGCGCGGTGGTGTCGCAGCGCGTCAATCCCGGCATGGCACTGATGTATCATGCGCAGGAGAAGACCGTGAACGTGCCGGGCAGCGAGATCACACGCCAGCGCGGCGGCATCCATAACTCGGTGACGCGAACTGCATTGAAACCGACCCACATGATCGGCGGCTACGCGCAACAGTCATACGGCTTCAACTACTACGGCACCGTCGGCTCCAACCGCGACGAGTTCATCATCATTCGCCGCATGGTGACGGTGGACTGGCTCGACGGCAGCGCGGCGAGCACGCAGGCGCCAGCCGAAGAGGAGACGGTGCGATGAAAATTCGCGCGCAGATCGCCATGGTGCTGAACCTCGACAAGTGCATCGGCTGCCACACCTGCTCGGTAACCTGCAAGAACGTGTGGACCAGCCGCGAGGGTGTCGAATACGCCTGGTTCAACAACGTCGAGACCAAACCCGGGATCGGCTACCCGAAGGAGTGGGAAAACCAGGCGAAGTGGAAGGGCGGCTGGCTGCACCGGCCCGACGGGTCGCTGGAGCCACGCATCGGTGCCAAGTGGCGGGTGCTGAGCAAGATCTTCGCCAACCCTGACCTGCCGGAGATCGACGACTACTATGAGCCTTTCACCTTCGACTACGCCCACCTCCAGACCGCCGGCGAGGGTGCCGCCGTGCCCACGGCACGGCCACGCTCGTTGGTGTCGGGAGAACGGATAGAGAAAATCGCCTGGGGACCGAACTGGGAAGAGATTCTCGGCGGCGCCTTCAGCAAGCGCTCGCGGGACGCCAATTTCGAAGGCGTGCAAAAGGAAATCTACGGCGCTTTCGAGAACAGCTTCATGATGTACCTGCCGCGGCTGTGCGAGCACTGCCTCAATCCGGCTTGCGCCGCCGCCTGCCCGTCGGGGGCGATTTACAAGCGTGAAGAGGACGGCATCGTGCTGATCGACCAGGACAAGTGCCGGGGCTGGCGGATGTGCGTGTCGGGTTGCCCTTACAAGAAGGTCTATTACAACTGGTCGAGCGGCAAGTCGGAGAAGTGCACCTTCTGCTACCCACGCATCGAAGCGGGTCAGCCGACCGTGTGCAGCGAGACCTGCGTCGGCCGCATCCGCTACCTCGGCGTGGTGCTCTACGACGCCGACCGCATCGCCGAAGCGGCAGGGGTGCCGGACGAGGACGACCTGTACGAGGCACAACTGAAGGTGTTCCTCGATCCGTTCGATCCGCAGGTGCAGGTGCAGGCACGCGCGGATGGCATCGATGGGGCCTGGCTGGAGGCGGCACGGCACTCGCCGGTGTGGAAGATGGCGATGGACTGGAAGATCGCCTTCCCGCTGCATCCGGAATACCGCACCCTGCCGATGGTGTGGTATGTGCCGCCGCTTTCGCCCATCAACGCCGCCGCGGCCAAGGGCGACCTGGGCCTGGTGGGCGACATGCCCGATGTGCGCAGCCTGCGCATTCCGGTGGAATACCTCGCCAATCTGCTGACCGCCGGCCGTACGCAGCCCATCGTGACGGCATTGGAACGCATGCTGGCGATGCGCGCCTACATGCGCGGCAAGACCGTGGACGGCGTGGTGCGCGACGACCTGGCCGAGCGCGTCGGCCTCGCCGCAGCCGAAATCGAGGCCATGTACAAACTGATGGCGATCGCCAACTACGAGGACCGCTTCGTCATCCCGACCGCGCATCGGGAAACCGGAGAGGATGTCTACCGGTTGAAGGGATCGTGCGGCTTTTCGTTCGGCGAGGGCTGCTCGGGGCGCACCGGCTTCAGCGTGTTCGGCGCCAACAAGAAGCCGATGGAGGTGGGGTGATGGCGCTCACCTATCGCGCCCTGGCGGCGCTGCTGAATTACCCGACAACCGAGCTGCAACTGGCGGTTCCCGAGATCGCAGCGACGCTGCAAGCGGAAGCGATGTTGACGCCCCCTGCCCTCGCCGCGCTGCGCCCGCTGCTGGACCGGCTGGCGGGGGAAGACATCTACCAGGCGCAGGAACGCTACCACCTGCTGTTCGACCGCAGCCGAACGCTGTCGTTGCACCTGTTCGAGCACATCCACGGCGAGAGCCGCGACCGCGGCCAGGCCATGGTCGATCTGCTGCATCTCTACGAAGAGAACGACCTGACACCAAGGCCGGATGAGTTGCCCGACTTTCTGCCGCTGTTCCTCGAGTTTCTGTCGCTGCGTCCGGCAGCGGAGGCGCGTGCACTGCTGCGCGAACCGGCCGGCATCCTGGCCACCATCGCCGCCCGGCTGGAGGCGCGCGATGCTCCCTATGCCGCGGCCTTCCAGGCGCTGCTGGCACTGACGGACGAGGCGCCGGTGGCGACCGAACCTGCCGCGGCGGAAGACCCGAACGACCTGTCCGCACTGGATGCAGCATGGGAAGAAGCCGCCGTGCGCTTCGCTCCCGGCGAGTCCGGCGGCGGTTGCAGCACCGCCCGGCTGAGCCTGCGCGTGCGCGCCAGCCAGCGCGATGCCCGCCTCCAGGAGAGCGTGCCATGAGCGTCTGGCTGAACACCGCCGTCTATGGTTGGTACCCCTATGTGTGCGCCACCGTGTTCCTGCTGGGCAGCCTGATCCGTTTCGACACGTCGCAATATACCTGGCGGAGCGGATCGAGTCAGTTGCTGCGGCGACGCCAGATGATGATCGGCTCCAACCTGTTCCATATCGGCATCCTGGTGATCTTCGCTGGCCACGTTGTCGGTTTGCTGACCCCGATCGCGGTGTTCGACGCGCTCGGCATCAGCCACGCCTTCAAGCAGATACTGGCGATGAGCGTCGGCGGCGTCGCCGGGCTGATGTGCTTGGCCGGCGCGGTGATGCTGGCGCACCGGCGGCTCACCGATCCGCGCATCCGCGCCAACAGCGCGTTCGGCGACATCGCCATCATCCTGCTGCTGACGGTACAGGTGAGCCTCGGGTTGGCGACCATCCCGATTTCCGCAGGTCACCTGGACGGGCTCGAGATGGTGAAGTTCATGACCTGGGCACAGGGAATCGTCACGTTGCAACCGCAGTCAGCGTCGGCGATCGCCGATGTGTACTGGATTTTCAAGGTGCATCTGTTCCTTGGCATGACCCTGTTCCTGGTATTTCCCTTCACCCGGCTGGTGCATGTGTGGAGCGCGCCGGTCTGGTATCTGGGACGGCCGGGCTATCAGATCGTGCGCACGCGGCGCCCGACGCCGGCGGAGTGAACGCCATGCCGGGCATCAGCGTGAACGGCATGGCGATCGCGGACGGCGTGATTCCGCCGATCGCGCGGACGCGCCTGGGCCGGCGCGATTTGGCCACACTGCGCGCCCGGATGGTGGCGTGGCGGCTGGCGTTTCCTATTGCCGGGTTTCGGCCTTGATCGGCCTGGGTCGCCCGTCCTCGCCGATGGCCACGAAAGTGAACTCGGCCTGGGTCACCTTGATGCGGTCCTCTCGGCCATGGCGGAGCACCCAGACTTCCACACCCAGCGTCATGGAGGTGCGGCCGCTCCTTATCACGTCAGTATAGAAGCAGACGGCGTCGCCGACCTTGACGGGCTGCATGAACACCATGTTGGAGACCGCCACCGTCACCGTGCGGCCGCCGGCCAGATGCGACGCCGTCATGCCGGCGGCGGCGTCCATCGAAGCCATGATCCAGCCACCGAATATGTCGCCGGACGGGTTGGTGTTGGCCGGCATTGCCAGATGGCGTGCCGCCAGTTCCCCCCGCGGCGCGATGGCGGAGGGTGCCGAATGGTCTTCCGGCGATGCGCTTGCCACATCCATGGTCAGAGCCTCCTGTTTGAACGGACGCTCCTCCCGTTGGCTATGTTCCGGTGCAACATACGAATTCAAGGGGTCGGCGCGCGGCTCGCTAGTCGATGCGCGTGCTTTCCGCCCAGTCGAAATAGAGCTGCCGCGCCTTGGCGGCGATCGGGCCGGCGTTCAGGTCGCGCGTCTCGTAGCGGCTGCACGGCACCACCTTGCCGTAATTTCCGGTGGAGAAGATCTCGTCGGCCTCAAGCAAATCGGCGGGCGTCAGCGTTGCCTCGGTCGCCTCGATGCCGGCCTCATTCAGCAGCGCCAGCACGCGGCGGCGGGTGATGCCGGCGAGATAGGTGCCGTTGGCCGCCGGGGTGCGCACCCGGCCAGCCCTGGCGATCATGACGTTGGCGAAGGCGAATTCCGCCACGTTGCCCCAGGGATCGAGCATCAGCGCCTCATCGAAGCCGCGCGACCTGGCCTCGCGGGTGGCGCGGTCGGAGTTGGGATAGAGGCAGGCGGCCTTGGCGTCGGTCGGCGCGGTCTCGGGCGCCGGGCGGCGCAGCGGCGACAGCGTGGCGGAGAAACCCCGCGGACCCGGTAGCGGCGCCTCGAACAGATGCAGCACGAACTGGGTCCGCGTGGTTTGGACATGGTGGCCGCCGCCGGCGCCATAGAACACCGGTTTGATATACAGCTCCGCCTGGGGTCCGAAGCGCCGCACGCCTTGCTCGGCCAGGTGCTGAATTTCGTCGGCCGTGATGGCGGGTACGAGGCCGAGTGAGCGGGCCGAGGCAATGGCGCGCCGGCAGTGCAGGTCCAGATCGGGGGCACAGTGATGGAAGGCACGGGCGCCATCGAAAGTGACCGACGCCAGCCAGAACGCGTGGTCCTGTGGCCCGATCAGCCGCGGCGCCTCGTCGGTCCACCGCCCGTCCAGCCAGAAAGTCTCAGCCATGGAAAAACTCCGTCCGTCGCAGGCGGCGAGGGTTGGCCCGCGCAACGGATGAGGTCAAGGCCAGAGACGCGCCACGCCGCGCGTCACGCCCGGCTGCCACCGTCGATGCGGTGCAATTCACCGGCGCGGACGCTGGCGATGGCGTTGTCGAGCACCCGGATGATCGCCTCGTCGCCCATGCTGTGCGACAGCATGCCCAACGCGCCGCCCAGCAGGGCCGAGGCGATGGCGAGCGCGCTGATGTTCTGCCCCGTCATGTATTCGATCGCCTTGTCCACCACCGCTCCGGCATGGCTGAGATCGGCCGGCGGGCCGCTGCCCTCCTGGTCGTCCTCATCCTGGTTGGCCGGATCTTGGCAGGCGTGCTGGGGCGGGGGCGACTCTCCGCGCGATGACATGCGGGCTCTCCTGGTTTTCATGTCATATGGTCCCAGGCACGCCGTAAGGGAAGCAGCCCGCGCATGCGCCCGGACGCGGTGCGCCGGGATGACGCGCGGCGAATGAGAGGGGGGACACCGGATATGTCGGCTGCCGGCGCGGTGGACGAGACCTGAGCATGGCGGACCGCCGCTGGCTGGTGCTCGCATTACTCGCCCTGGTGCGCATCGCCATGGGCATCCAGTTTCAGTCGATCGGCGCGGTCGGTCCCGCTCTGGTGAGCGGGCTCGGGCTCGATTACGCCGCGCTCGGCACGCTCGCCGGCGCCTATCTGCTGCCGGGGGCGGCGATGGCGCTGCCGGCGGGTTGGCTGACCGCGCGGCTCGGCGACCGGCCGACGGTGCTGGGCGGACTGGCGCTGATGGCCGCCGGCGGGATGGCGACCGCGCTCGCGCCCGGGTTCGCCGTCGCGTTGTCCGGGCGGCTGGCCGCCGGTGTCGGCGGTGTGCTGCTCAACATCGCGCTGTCGCGCATGGTGATGGATCGGTTCACCGGGTCCGCGCTGGGCCTGGCACTGGGGTTGCTGCTGTCGGCCTGGCCGCTCGGGCTCGGCGTCGGACTGGCGGTGCTGCCGGCGCTGGCCGAAGCAACGGGCTGGCGCGACGCCCTGCTGACGGCGGCCGGCTTGTGTGCGCTCGCGCTGCCGGTCAGCGCGGTGGCCACTTCCACCACCGGCGGACCAGCCGGGCAGGCCAAGGGTGTGTGGCTGTACCGGCATGAATGGCTGCCCGTGATGCTGGCCGGCGCGGTGTGGGGGCTGGTGAATGCGGGCTTGAACGTGCTGCTCGGCTTCGCGACCGCCTGGCTGGTGGCGCGCGGCGAGAACCCCGCCGCGGCGGGCGTGGCGTTGAGCCTCCTCGGTTTCGCCAGCATGGTGACGCTGCCCTGCGGCGGCTGGCTGGGCGAACGGTCCGGCCGGCCCATGCTGACCGTGGCGGCCAGCCTGGCGGCAATCTCGGTGCTGCTGATGGCGCTGCCGCAGGCCCATCATTCGATGCTGTTGCTGGGACTGCTCGGTCTGGCCTTCGGGGTGCCCTGCGCCCTGATCGTCGGCATGCCCGCCCGCGTGCTGGTACCGGAAAGCCGGGCGCTGGGCATGGGGGTGTTCTATACGGTGTTCTACGTCGTGGTGTCGCTGAGCCAACCACTGGCGGGCTGGGCACGCGACATTACCGGCGATGCGGCGGCACCGCTGACCATGGCGAACCTGTTCAACCTGCTGGGACTGGCCGGCGTCGCAGCCTTCGCACTAGCGGCCCGGCGGGCCCGTGCCGCGGCACTGGCCCAGGTCGATCCTTAGCCGGCGGCCTGCGCCAGCAGCGACATGCGCGCCTCAACCAGATCCTCCTCGCCTGGGGTGCGGTGGAGGGAGAAACCCAGCCGGCGAACGAAGCCCAGCATCGGATGGTTATCGACCAGCACCTGGCCGGAGATTTCGGTCATGCCCTGGCTGCGGCCCCAGGCGATCAGCCTTTCCATCAGGTGGCGGGCGAGACCGCAGCCCGTCATGTCGCGCTGCACCACCACGGCGAACTCGCCGCCGCCCCCGTTCGGGTCGCGCACCAGGCGCGCCACGCCCACCGTCGCGCCGACCGGCTCGTGCACCGCGATGAAGGCCATCTCGCGCTCGTAATCGATCTGGGTCAGCCGGGCCATCTGCTCGGGCGACAGTTCGCGCAGTGCCGAGAAGAAGCGGTAGCGCACATCCTCGGGGGTGAGCCGGCCAAAGAACTCGCCATGCGCGGCGGCGTCCTCGGGCCGGATCGGCCGGATGGTGAATTTCCGTCCCTTTGCCTCGTAGCTGCCGGTGAGCTCCGCCGGGTAGGGCGGCAGGGCCAACCGGCCCGGCGCCTCGCCCTCGGCGCGCAGGCGGATCCAGGCATCGGCCGCCAGCACCCCATCGGCATCGGCGAACAATGGATTGATACCGAGCTCGGCGATTTCGGGAAAATCCACCACGAGCTGGCTGATCCGCACCAGCGTGTCGGCGACCGCCTCCTCGTTGGCGGCCTGCTGGTCGGGCAGGGGGCCGAGCGTGGCGGCCACGCGAGTCCGCGCGATCAGCGCATGCGCCAGCGGCAGGTTGAGCGGCGGCAGATCCACCGCGACGTCGCGCAGGAATTGCGCCGCGGTGCCGCCCTGGCCGAAGGCGATGATGGGACCGAACACCGGGTCTTCGTCGACGCGAACCAGCAGTTCGCGGGCGCGGCCGACCTGGCGCTGCACCACGAAGCCGGGATTGCTTTCCCCTGGCCGGATGCTGCGCCGCTGCTCCAGCATGGCGGCGGCCGCGCGCACCTGGCCGGCGTCGCGCAGGTCGAGAACCAGGCCGTTGCGCGTCTCGGCGGCGGGCCGATCGGTGCGGCGGCACTTCAGCACGACCGGAAAGCCGAGCTGGGTGGCGGCATCGGCGGCGCCCTCGGCACCCATGGCGGGGCGGCTGGGCACCACCGGCACGCCATAGGCCGCCAGCACCCCCATGGCATCGTCCTCGGTGAGCAAGAACCGGCCGGCGGCGCGGGCGTGGGCGAAGGCACGACGCACCTCGGCCTGATCGGGGGCGATTTGCAGCACGTCGCGCGGCGGCAGTTCGCGCGCGGCGGCGCGGTTGCGGCGGTCCTGCACGAGGTGAAGAAAACCGCGCACGGCCTGCTCGGGCGAGGCGAACGCCGGCACCCCGGCGGCGGCCAGCGTGCGGCGATGCGCCGCCCCGGTGATCTCGCCCATCGCGGCCACCAGCAGCGGCACCTTCGCCGTGCCAGCCGCCGCGGCGATAGCGGCGATAGCGGCGCCGTCCGCCGCCCCGGTCGGCGCGTGCACCACCAGCACGCCGCCGACCTCACGGGCGCCGGCGAGCAGCGCAGCCGCCTCGGCCAGCTTCATGGGATCGTCGGCGCCGGCATAGACGATATCCTCGGTCGGCGTGCCGGGGGCGAAGGCATCGGGCAAGCGAAGGGTAATGGCCCGGCGCGTCTCCTCGGTCAGCGCTGCCAGGCGCAGCCCTTTGCGCAGCGCCGCATCGGCTCCGAGCTGGGCCGGGCCGATCGCGTTGGTGACGACGTAGAGAGCCTCGCCGCGCGCGGGGCGGGCACGGGTGAGGGTTTCCGCCGCCGCCAACAGGTCCTCAAGGCGCGACACCGCGAGGATACCGCAGCGTCGCAATGCCGCGGCCAGGGTGGCATCGGCGGCACCGGTGGGGTCGAACAACAGGCCGCCGGCGCGGATCGCCACCATCGGGCGCAGCCGTGCCGCGGCGCGGGCGGCGGAGAGGAAGGCGCGGCGGTCCTTGATACGGCGGATGTCGAGCAGGATGGCGCCGGTGCCGGGGTCGCGCGCCAGCCAGTCCAGCACCATGCCGAAGCCGATATCGGCGTTGCCGCCGATGCCGACGACGTGGCTGAACCCCACCCCGTTCGGCTCGGCCCAATCGAGCACGGCACGGCACAGCGCCGCCGATTGCGACACCAGCGCGATCTTGCCCGGCCGTGGCGTCAGGTGGGCGCGCGAGGCGTTCAGCCCGATCGCGGGCACCGCCACGCCGAACGAACCGGGACCCAGGACCCGCACGCCAGTGGCCTGCGCCGCTTCCGCCAACCCCTCGGCCATGCCGACCGCCACGGCGGCAAACGTGCCACGCTGCGCCAGCGCGGCGAAAACGGATTTCACCGGACCATCCTCGCACAGCACGGCGAGATCCGGCGCGACCGGCAGCGCGGCAATGTCCGGCCAGGCGAATACGCCAGCCACCGCGCCGAGGTCAGCACCAACCGGCAGGACGGCCCCCTTGAAGCCGGCGGCCAGCATGTTCGCCATGACCTGGCCACCGGCGGGGGTACCGGCGCCGATGACGGCGACCGAGGCGGGGTGGAACAACGCGTCGGGCCGGAAACGGCCCGAGCCGATGGGACGAAGCAAGGGCATGCTGCGTTGCAACGTATACCGGCGACAAGACGATCGGAAGCCTGTTCCCCGCCCCCACGAAGCGCCAATATGAGGCCGGAGCGAGGAGGAGCAGAGCAAGCCATGAGCGACGACCCGCGCTGGGACCCGGAAATGCGCGCGGCCCGGCAGGCCATGGACGCGGCGGCGGCGAAGTTTCCGCCGGTGGAAGTCGTCGAGCCGATGGACCCGCAGCGGGCGGTGAACGACACATTGGCCATGGCCTGGACGCACGGCGGCCCGGCGATGGCAGCCACCAGCGAGTTCTGGATCTATGCCAACGGCCGGCGCGTTTTTTGCCGGCTGCATCGTCCGCGACTAGGCGGCGCTCTGCCGGTGCTGGTCTGGTTCCACGGCGGCGGCTGGGTGTGGCTGACGGTGGACACGCATGACCGTCTGGTGCGCGAACTGGCGACGGCCGGCGGGGTGGCGACGGTATCGGTCGACTACACGCTGTCGCCGGAAGCGAAGTTCCCACAGGCGTTGCTGGAATGCGCGGGCGTGGTGCGCGGACTCGCCGCGGCGGCGGCGGAATGGGGGCTCGATGCCTCGCGCATCGTGCTGGGGGGCGATTCGGCCGGCGGCAACCTCGCTTTCGCCACCGCGCTGGCGCTGCGCGAGGATGGCGCCGGCGCACCTGGGCTGGCCGGGCTGCTCGCCCTCTATCCGGTGATCGCCCCGGATTTCGAGTCGCCGAGTTACCGCGAATTCGCCACCGGCTACGGGCTCACCGCGGCGCGGATGCGGGCGTTCTGGAATCTCTATTTGCGCGATTCCGCCGATCGCGCCAACCCGCTGGCCGTGCCGGCACGCGCCGAATTGGCCGGCTTGCCGCCGACGTTCATTCAACTGGCGGAACTGGACGTGCTGCGCTCGGAAGGCGAGACCTTCGCGGCCCGCTTGCGCGCCGCGGGGGTGGCGTGCGACCTGCGCGTCTATCCAGGCATGCTGCACGGCTTCATGCTGCTGACGGAGGCGGTGAGCGGCGCCCGTGCCGCAGTGGCGGAGGCCGGCGCCTGGCTGCGACGGGTGAGCGGAACGTGATGGGCGGGCTGGAGTGAGCAACCGGTCGCAGGAGAGGTACAGACCATGAGGCTGACACGCCGCACGTTGATCGCCGGCAGCGCCACCCTGGCGGCGCCGGCGGTCGTCCGTGCCCAGTCTGGAACGAGTCAGTCAGAACCGATCCGCATCGGCGAGATCAATTCCTACACCGCCGTGCCCGCCTTCACCCTGCCCTATCGCCAGGGCTGGCAGCTTGCGGTCGAGCAGGTGAACGCCGCCGGCGGGGTGCTCGGACGCAAGCTGGAGGTGATCAGCCGCGACGATGCCGGCCGCCCACAGGATGCGGTGCGCATCGCCGGCGAACTGGTGGGCGAACAAAAGGTCGATCTTCTGGCCGGTGGTTTTCTCTCCAACGTCGGCCTCGCCATCTCTGATTTTGCCTTGCAGAACAGGCGGCTCTATGTGGCCAGCGAGCCGCTGACCGATGCGCTGGTGTGGGAGAAGGGGCACCGCTACTGCTTCCGCCTGCGACCGTCCACCTACATGCAGGCCGCCATGCTGGTGGGCGACGCGGCGAAACTGAAGGCGAAACGCTGGGTGAGCGTGGCGCCGAACTACGAATACGGCACCTCGACGGTGAAATGGTTCAAGCAATTGCTGGCGCAGCAACAGCCGGATGCGACGTTCGTCACCGAGCAGTTGCCCGCATTGGGGCGGATCGACGCCGGGGCCACCGTGGCGGCCCTGGAAGCGGCCAAGCCGGAGGCGATCCTCAACGTCACTTTCGGACCGGACCTGACCAATTTCGTGCGCCAAGGCAACACGCGCGGCCTGTTCGAAGGGCGCAGCGTGGTCTCCGTCCTGACCGGCGAGCCGGAATACCTCGACCCGCTAGGCGACGAGACGCCAGCGGGCTGGCTGGTGACCGGTTATCCGGTGGATAGCGTCACCGATCCCGCCAACTCCGCGTTCATCGCCGCCTACCAGGCCAAGTTCAACGAAACGCCGAAAATGGGCTCGGTGGTCGGGCACGCGTTGATCTCATCCATTGTCGCCGGGTTGCTCAGGGCGGGCGGCACCGCGACCGAGGCGCTGTGCGATGCGCTGCCGGGTGCGTCGTTCGATACGCCGTTCGGACGGGCGATGTGGCGGGCGATTGACCACCAGAGCACGCTCGGCACCTATGTCGGACGCACCGCGTTGAAGGGCGGCCACGGCACCATGGTGGACTGGCGCTACGTCGACGGTGCCGACGCGCTGCCCAGCAACGACGTCGTGCGCAAGCTGCGCCCGGCGTGAGCGGGCCGCGCCCCCTCCCCTCCCCGCGCGGGAGGGGATAGTACCGGACCATCGGCTTGGACGCCTTCCTCATCCAGTTGCTGACCGGACTTGCCGGGGCGTCGTCGCTGTTCCTGGTGGCGGCAGGGTTGACCGTCATCTTCGGCGTTACCCGCGTGGTCAATTTCTCCCACGGCAGCCTGTTCATGCTGGGGGCCTATATCGCCTGGAGCGTGCTGACGCGGTTGCCGCGTGAGCCGGGCTGGCACGTCGCCGGCGTGCTGACGGCGGCGCTGGCCACGGCGGGCATCGGCGTGTTGCTGGAAATGACGCTCCTGCGGCGCATCTACCGCGCGCCGGAACTGCTGCAACTGCTGGCCACCTTCGGGGTGGTGTTGATGGTGCAGGACCTCGCCCTGCTGATCTGGGGGCCGGACGATCTGCCCCTACCGCGCCCGCCTTGGCTGCGCGGTTTCGTTCGCATCGCGGAGCAGCAGTTCCCGCTCTACGACCTGGTTCTGATCGCGATCGCGCCGCTTGTACTGGGCGCGCTGTGGTTGGGGTTCACCCGCACGCGTTGGGGCACGCTGGTGCGCGCCGCCACCCAGGATCGCGACATGCTGGCCGCCCTCGGTGTCGATCAGCGCCTGCTGTTCACGTCGGTGTTTGCCCTCGGGGCGGGCCTGGCCGGGTTGGGCGGAGCCCTGGCACTGCCGGACGGATCGGCCAACCTGCAGATGGATATGGCCGTCATCACCGACGCTTTCGTCGTCGTGGTGGTGGGTGGCATGGGCAGCCTGCCCGGGGCCTACCTCGCCGCGCTGCTGATCGCACTGCTCCAGACTTTCGGGATCGTGCTGCTGCCGAAGGCAACGCTGGTGCTCATGTTCGTGGTTATGGCTTTGGTGCTGGCGGTGCGACCGCATGGGTTGCTCGGCCGCGTGCAAGTCCCGACGCGCGGCGAGGCGCATGCCTATGCTCTGATTCGTCCGGCAACGCCGGCGCTGTGCGCACTGGGGGCGGTCGTACTGGCGCTGGCGCTGGCGGCCCCCCTTCTCGTTGGTCCATTCTGGCTGTCCGTGCTCACCGAGGCCCTGGTGGCCATGCTGTTTGCAGCCTCGCTGCACGCGATGATGGGGCCGGGTGGCATGATAAACTTCGGTCATGCCGCCTGGTTCGGCATCGGCGCCTATGCCGCCGCGCTGGCCGCCAGGGGTCTGTCCATGCCGATGCCGGTCGGGCTGTTCCTGGGGCCGTTGCTGGCCGGGTTGGTGGCGCTGGCCTTCGGCTGGTTCGTGGTGCGCCTGTCCGGAATCTATCTCGCCATGCTGACGCTGGCCTTCGCGCAGATCGTCTGGGCGGTGGTGTTCCAATCCGAAACCACCGGCGGCGACAATGGCGTGCTGGGCGTCTGGCCCGACGCCTGGGCACACGATCCCCGCGTTTTCTACCTGTTGGCCCTGTTGCTCTGCGTGGGCGGCACGCTGGCATTGCGCCGGGTGCTGTTTTCCCCGTTCGGCTATGCGCTGCGGGCGGCCCGCGATGCCCCGGAACGCGCTGAGGCGATCGGCCTTTTTCCGGCACGGTTGCGCATGGCGGCGTTTTGCCTCGCCGGCACCGCGGCGGGGCTGGCCGGGGCGGTCGGCGCCTACTCGAAAGGCAGCGTGTTCCCGAGCACCATCTCCATCGGTCGTTCGGTGGACGCGTTGCTGATGGTGCTGCTCGGTGGGGTCCAGACAATGGCCGGGCCAGTAGTGGGGGCGCTGGCCTATACAGGGTTGTACGACGTGCTGATCCGCGCCACCGATCTGTGGCGGCTGGCGCTGGGCGCGGCCATCGTCGTCCTGGTTCTGGCCTTCCCGCAGGGCATCGCGGGCGCCGCGCAGCATGTCACGGGGGACGACGCAACGTGACGGTGCTGGAAGCGATCGGTCTGCATAAGAGTTTCGGGGGTGTGCACGCGGTCTCCGACGTGTCGTTCTCGGTGGACCGCGGCGAGATGTTGGCGATGATTGGGCCGAACGGGGCGGGAAAATCGACCTGTTTCAATCTCGTTGGCGGGCAGTTGCGGCCGGACGCCGGCCACGTGCGGTTGGCCGGGCAGGACATCACCGGCCAGCCGCCTGGGCTGCTGGCGCGCCTGGGCGTGACGCGCACCTTCCAGATCGCGGCCGTCTTCGCCTCGATGACGGTGTGCGAGAACGTCCAGGTGGCGCTGACTGCGCATCACCGCCGCAGTTGGCGGTTCTGGCGCGCCGCCGATTCCGGGTTCCGCCAATCGTCCTTGTCGTTGCTGGCAAAGGTGGACATGGACGGGCAGGCCGGACGCGCGGCCGGCGTGCTGGCCTATGGCGATCTCAAGCGCCTGGAACTGGCGGTGGCGCTGGCCAGCAACCCACGGCTGCTGCTGATGGACGAGCCCACCGCGGGCATGGCCGCCGAGGAACGCACGGCGCTGATGGCGCTGGTGCGCCGGCTGGCCCATGGCAGCGGCCTCGCCGTGCTGTTCACCGAGCATGACATGGACGTGGTGTTCGGGCTCGCCGACCGCATTCTTGTGCTTAACCGGGGCGAGCTGATCGCCGCCGGCGGCGCGGCCGCCATCCGCGCCGATGCCAGGGTGCGCGAGGTCTATCTGGGTTCCGGCACCGCCGGCGGGGACCGGTGATGCTGGAGGTCGCCGACCTGCACAGCCGCTATGGCCGCGCCCACATTCTGCAGGGTGTTTTTTTCACTGCCGCCGCCGGCGAGGTGCTGGTGCTGCTGGGCCGTAACGGCGCGGGCAAAAGCACCACGCTGAAGTCCATCATTGGCCTGGTGCGGCCCGCTGCCGGGAAGGTCGTGTTCGACGGGGTGGATGTGGCGGGATGGGAGCCGCATCGAATCGCCCGCGCCGGACTGGGCTATGTGCCGGAAGACCGGCGCATCTTTTCCGACCTCACCGTCGCCGAGAATCTCCTTGTCGGCCGCCAGAAGGCGCGGTTCGGGCTGATGCCATGGACGGAGGCGCGGCTGTTCACGCTCTTCCCTAACCTTGCCAGCCTGAGCGACCGCCCGGCCGGACGGATGAGCGGCGGCGAGCAGCAGATGCTGACCATCGCGCGGACGCTGATGGGCAATCCGCGCTGCATCCTGCTCGACGAGCCGAGCGAGGGCCTGGCGCCGGTGATCGCCGAACAGATGGCGCAGGCAATCCTCGCCCTCAAGGCTGAGGGCGTGACGGTGGTGCTGGCCGAGCAGAATCTTCATTTTGCGGCTCAGGTGGCCGACCGCGCGGCGGTGATCGAGACGGGTCGGACGATCTGGTTTGGGGCGATGGCGGCACTGCGCGAGGATGCGGCGCTGCGGGCGGCGCATCTGCATCTGTGAGGGAGCCGACAGGCCATTCCGGTGGGATGGGCGCCAAACTTGGCCTGGGCGGCCATACAGCGTATGGTGAGATGCTTTCAGGGTGCCGTTACGGTCGTGGACGGGCACCAGGCATGAAGCTCCCGGCCAACAACGATTGATCTGAATCAAAACTGGCGGCCTGTGGCATCGCTGCGGGGGTGCTCCGGGCGCAAGTGAGGAACAAAGCAATGAAAGACGTCGCCGACGTGGCTGCGATCGCTCAGGCGATCGAGCATTACCGGCAAGCCATGCTCTCCGCCGACAAGGCGCAGCTTGAGGCGCTGTGCATGGACGAGGTCTTCTTCGGCCACACGTCCGGCCTGGTGCAGACGAAGGCGGAATTCATCACCTCCGTGACTGATGGCAAGACCGTTTGGAAGTCGCTTGCCTTCGAACATCCGACCACCCGTCTCGTCGGCGACAACGCCATCTCTCATTTCATTTTCATCGGCGAGAACGAGAGCGCGGGCAAGACCAATGCGCTGCGGTTCGACGTGGTGCTGGTCTGGCACAAGCAGGGCGGGCAGTGGCGGATGCTGGTGCGGCAGGGTTACAACAAGGTCTAACCGGTCGTCCCTAGGCCGCGAGACTCAGCGGCCGGGACCGGTGCGGTCCGTACCGGCATCACATGCATTCACGATATCGCCGTGCCGCGACCCCGGCGCGGCGGCCTGCCGCCGACCCGACGCCGGGTGTCGCCTTGCTAGATAACGAGGTCCCCGATATAATCTTGAAGACCCATGCGAAGGGCCGGCCGCCAATGGGAGGGCCAGATCGTGCCGATAGTCCCCACCAGGGAGATCCTCCAGGACGCGTTTTCCAGGCGTTACGGGGTGGCCGCTTTCAATGTCGTCAACGACGTAACTCTTGAGGCCGTCGTCGCCGCCGCCGTCGAATTGCGCGCGCCGCTGATCGTGCAGACCTCGGTGAAGACGGTCAAAGCCGCCGGTGCGGACACGCTCTACGCATTGTTCCGGGTGGCTGCTGAACATGCCGACGTGCCGATGGCCCTTCATCTCGATCACTGCCCCGACCGCGCCGTGCTTTCCGATTGCCTGAAGCGCGGATGGAACTCCGTTTTGTTCGATGGTTCGCAACTGCCAAGCGTCGAGGAATGCAAGCGCCAGACCATCGAGGTCGTCGCCGAGGCGCGCCCATACGGCGCTGACGTCGAGGGCGAGATCGAAGGTATCAAAGGTGTCGAGGACGGCGTCGGCTCCGACGACGCTGCAGATATCTACTCGTTGGAGACCGCGGTTGATTTTGTCCGCTCCACCGGCGTGAATATCTTTGCGCCGGCGATCGGCAACGCCCATGGCGTTTACAAGAGCGAGCCGGTGCTGGATGTGCAGCGGGTTTCCGACATCGTCGCCCAGATTCCGCTGCCGATCTGCCTGCACGGTGGTACCGGGCTGACTGCTGCCCAGTTCGACGACCTGATCGCCCGTGGCTGCGCCAAGGTCAATATTTCCACCGCCCTGAAGATCGCCTTCATGCAGGCGAATAAGAACTTCTTCGCGGAGAAGCCCAACAACACCGATCCGCCGACGCTGCTGAAGTTCGTTCGTGGGCAGGTCAAGCAGATGGCCGTGGACCATATCCATATGTTCCACAGCGACGGGAAGGCAGCGTGAGCGCGCTGATTTTCGACTGCGACGGGGTTCTTTGCGATACCGAGCGAGAGGGCCATCTTCCTGCCTTCAACCAGACCTTCCGCGAGTTCGGTCTGCCCGTGCAATGGTCTGAGGCGGAGTACGGCGAACGGCTCCGCATCGGCGGCGGCAAGGAACGGATGGCGAGCCTGCTGACGGAGGAATTCGTGGCCGCCGCGGGGCTGCCGCGCGAGCGGGACGCGCAATTGGTTGAAGTCGCGCGCTGGCACAAGCGTAAGACGGAAATCTACACGGGCATGGTGGCCGCTGGCCGCCTGCCACCGCGTCCCGGCATCACCCGACTGATCGGCGAGGCGCTTGACGCCGGCTGGACCCTTGCGGTGGCCTCGACCTCGGCGCAGGCGTCCGTGGCGGCGATCCTGAATTGCGCCGCCGGGCCGCGCAATGCCGCACGCTTCGCCACCGTGCTGGCCGGCGACATCGTTCCGAAAAAGAAACCGGCACCGGATATCTACAATCTCGCGATCGACCGGCTGGGAGTGGGTCGCGCCGATGCGCTGGTGATCGAGGACTCGCGCAATGGCCTGGAGGCCGCCACGGCGGCGGGTCTGCGCTGTTTGGTCACCATCAGCAGCTACACAAGCCAGGAAAATTTCGACGAAGCCGTGCTGGTCGTCAGCGATTTCGGTGAGCCCGGCGGCGCGATCGAGGTACTGGCCAACCGGAGCCGCGCGCGGCCGGCGGGCTGGATTCGCCTGGAGGATCTGGCGGCGTGCCTGGAGAACCGGCCAGCCGGAGATCCGTGAGGCCATTCAACAACATTTCCCGAGGAAGCGAATGCCGACATCCATGTCCATGGTTGAAACCGTCGTCCGTTCGATGGCACGCACGGCGGCAGACAACGAGGAGTATTTCTGCCAACTCGACTCGGTGGTCGGCGACGGGGATTTCGGCTTCTCTCTGGCGCGCGGGTTTGAAAAGGTGATGGAGGAGTTCGATTCCATCGACCGGAAAGACCCCGGCACCTTCCTCAAGAAAGTCGGCCTGATCATCACGAGCCGCTGCGGCGGGACCTCCGGGCCGCTCTGGGGCACCGGCTTTCTGCGTGCCGGCATCGCGGCTGGCAGCCGGACTGACCTGACTGCCACGGATGCGGTGGCGATGCTGCAGGCGGCCTTCGAGGGGATCCAGAAACGGGGTGGTGCCGATCTGGGTGACAAGACCCTCCTCGACGCTCTCGCGCCATTGATCGCCCGCTTCGAAGAGGAGTTGGCGACCGCCGCCGAGCCCCATTCGGCCTTCGCAGCCGCGGTCGAGGCTGCCGAGACCGCCGCCCGCCAGACGACCGAACTCGTCGCTCGTCGTGGACGAGCCGCCTATACCGGCGAACGTAGTCGGGGTTCGCCCGATGCGGGAGCCATGGCGGTCGCGCTGATGGCCAAGAACGTCAGCGCGGCTTGCCTGCCCGAACGGGCAAGCTGAACCCAGGGAGGAAGCGTCATGAAGAAATTCGTCAACGATCCCAAGCAATTCGTGCCCGATATGTTGAAGGGCCTGGAACGGGCCAATCCGGGTACGATCAAGTATGTGCCCGAATACAACCTGATCATGCGCGCCGATGCGCCGAACGATAACAAAGTGTCGATCATTCAGGGTTCCGGCTCCGGCCACGAACCTGCCCATGTGATGGCGGTCGGCCGCGGCATGTTGGACGCAGCTTGTCCCGGCGACGTTTTCTCCGCACCTCCAGTCGATTACATCACGGAGACGACGAAGCTGCTGCGCTCGGCGAAGGGTGTGCTCTACCTCGTCAACAACTACACGGGCGATCGTCTGGCCTTCGAGATGGCGGCCGAGCTGTCGGATGCCGAAGGCATTCACGTCGAAACCCTCATCATCGACGACGACGTGTCGGTGTCGAACTCCACCTATACGGTCGGCCGCCGTGGCGTGGCCGGCAACTTCTTCGTCATCAAGGCGGTCGGCGCGGCCAGTGAAAAGGGCGCCGATATCGATCAGCTCTTGAACATTGGCAAGAAGGTTAACGGCGTGACCCGCTCGATGGGGATCGCGCTCAGCTCGTGCACGCCGCCGGCCAAGGGCGTCCCGCTGTTCGCTATCGCCGAGGACGAGATGGAAGTCGGGATCGGCATCCATGGCGAACCCGGCCGTCGCCGGGCCAAGCTCGGCAGTGCGGATGAGATCGTCACGCTTCTGCTGGACGCCATCGTAACCGACCTGCCCTACAAGGAGGGCGACCGCGTTGCCCTGATGGCCAACGGCCTGGGCGGTACCCCGATCAGCGAGCTCTATTTGCTGTACGGGCTTGCTCACGCCCAATTGGAGAAGCGGGGCATCCGGATTGGACGGTCTTATGTTGGCGAGTACTGCACCTCGCTGGAAATGGCCGGTGCGTCCCTTACTCTGGTCCGCCTTGACGACGAGATAGAAGCGCTGCTCGCCGCGGATGCCGAAACACCGATCCGGGTTTTCTAGAGCGTGATCGCTTGAGGCGAAACCGCCGGAAAGCGTGAATCGCACCGTCAAACAAGGACTTAGAGCCTGATTGCTGCGCCTATCGCAAGCAATCAGGCTCTATTGTCTCTCCGTGCGTATATCCGCCAGCGAGTGCAGCGCGGTGCCGTCGAGAGCGAAGTTCGTCGGATCGAGCCATGCCAGGATGGCATCGCGGCAGTGTGGCCATTCGTCGCCCACGATGCTGAACCACTCGGTGTCGCGTAGTCGCCCCTTCACCACCATGTGGGCCCGCAGGCGGCCTTCGTAGATGAAGCCAAGGCGCTCGGCAGCGTGGCGCGACTGTTCGTTCAATGCACTGCATTTCCACGCCAGGCGGCGGTAGCCGAGGTCGTCCGCGGCCAGGCGCAGCAGCAGGAACATTGCCTCGGTGGCGGCGCGGGTACGCTGCATGATCGGGGCAAACCAGACATTGCCCAGCTCGATGGCGGCGTTTTTCGGCTGGATGTCCCGCAGCGCCAGCCAACCCGACACGACACCAGTGGCGATCGGGCGCGCCGCCCAGACCATCGGGTCGTGCATGGTGGCGAGGTCGGCGACGAGCCGGCCCATCGCGTCCTGCGAGGCGAACGGGCCATAGGGTACGTACGTCCAGGACTGATCCGCCCCCCGCGCCGCCCGCCAAAGGTCGGCAACGTGGCGCGGATGCAGCGGCTCCAGCACCACATAACGCCCCGTAATCCCTGTGCGTACCGGTAGTGGACGCGGCGTGGTATCCACCTCGGGACCGAGTGGAAGCGAGTTCATGCAACTGTCTCCGAGGGTCGGGCGTTGAGTTTGCGCAAGGCGCGGTCGATCCACTGGGCGGTAAGCTTTTCCTGCAGGCTGTTCTGGCGCAGGCGTTCGGTCAACGCCGGGAAATCCACGCGGTCGAGTTGCTGGTCCTGGTTGAAGCAGGAAAAAACGACCGTGTGTTCGCCAGTCAGCGGATCGATCTGCGGTTGCAGGCACTGGGCACAGACTTCCTTCATCATGCACTGCATCGGCGAGTTGATGCTGCCGATGGCGGTATGACCAGGCTTGAGATAGGGCGCCAGCACGCCGTGGCGGGCCACGCCGACCGCCTGCATCATGCGGTCGGAGCCGATGACGATCAGATGCTCAGCCTCATTCAGCCCGATCGGCTGGCCGCCCAGCCGGCCAGCACCATAGGCTGCCATGGCCTGCACGATGTTGCCGACGAAGCCGCGATCCTGTGGGCGGGTCGGCGCGAAGCCAGGCGCCTCGTCGCAGCACCAGACGATGACATCGGCCGCACGCTCTATGTCTTTCACCTTGTAGCGGTCGCGCACAGCCTTATAGCCAGCGAAGTAGATGACTTTCGATCCGGCTGCGCGAAGGGCGGCACCGATCGAGAACAGCACGGCGTTGCCGAGCCCACCGCCGACCAGAGCGACGGTGGTGTTGGCGTGAATTTCGGTCGGCGTGCCGGTCGGCCCCATCAGCACGACGCGCTCGCCAATCCTTAGGTGAGCGCATAGATCGGAACTGCCACCCATCTCGAGGGCGATGATGGAGAGCAGGCCCCGGGCCTTGTCGGTCCAGGCGCCGGTCATTGCCAATCCCTCCATCGAGAGTCGGGTCGTGCCGAGACCGGGTTCCACGAGATGCAGGGCATTCATCTCGTAGTTCTGCAGCCGGTAGAACTGGCCGGGACGGAAGGCACGGGCGGCGGCGGGGGCGCGCAGCACCACTTCGACGATGGTGGGGGTCAGCCGGGTCACCGAATGCACGGTAGCGGTGAGCGCGTCACGGCAGCGCGCGATCAGCTCCTGGCCGGAGACCGAAGACGGCGCAAGCTGGGACAGCACGCGGGTGACAAGAGGAAAACCACGCCTGGCGCTGCCCATGGCCTTGACAACGTTGCCGAAGAAGCTGGGGTGCAGGTCGCCGAAGAAGCTGATGAAACGGCCCTCCGCGGTGCGGTGCATCAGCACGTGGTTGTCGTCCGGTTTGGCCAGCGAGCGCGCCGGCGTCACCTTCTCTCCCGCCTCGTCGACCGCCTGAAAATACGTGCCGTCGCGCTGGATGCGGCCTTCCTTCATGGCGTCCGGCTCGCGCGCCAGCACCGTGTTGGGGTGCGTGCCGGCGGCCACCAGCACGGCACCGGCAGGCAGCACCACCTCGCTGCCATCGGCGCGGACGCAGCGCAGCCCGGCGGCGTGACCGAAGCGATCGACCTCGACGGCAAGCGGGGCGAGGCCCTCGGCGAAGCGCACCCCCTCCTCCATCGCCTTTTGTATCTCTTCGTGGTTCAGAGTGTAGGAAGGGCTGTCGGTCAGCCTGCGGCGATAGGCAATGGTGGCACCACCCCAGGTGTTCAGCAGCTCGGCGAATCGGGGAAGGCGGCCCTCGGCGGCGGCGGCGGCGCGCTCGGCACGGATGGCCTCGGCGTGGGCGAGGAAGGTGCCGGCAATCTGCACTTCCTCCTCGGTCCAGGCGGCGCGCACATCCGCCTCGCCGCGTTCAGCGACGAGAGTGCCGTGACGAACCGCAAATTTCTCCACCTGGCGAACGTAATAGGCCAAGCTTTCGGTGGCTGTGTCGATGGCGGTCAGACCGCCGCCGATCACCACCACGGGCAGGCGAAGCTGGAGGTTGGCAATGGACGATTTTTTTGCCGCCCCGGTGAGTTGCAGCGCCATCAGGAAATCGCTGGCTTGGCGCACGCCGCGGGCCAACCCGTTTGGCATGTCGATGATAGTGGGGCGGCCGGCACCCATGCACAGCGCCACATGATCGAAGCCCATCGCCCAGGCATCATCGACCGAAAGAGTGGCACCACCGCCGAAGCGCACGCCACCGAACGCGGCGAATGCGCCCCGCCGCTCCAGCAGGATGCGGATGACTTTCAGGAAGTTCTTGTTCCACCGTACCGTGATGCCGTACTCGGCGACACCGCCAAACCCCGCCATGACACGGTCATCGAGATTCTCGTACAGAGTCCCGACGTCGCGCACCGGCGCGTGCGGATCGAAGCCGAGCGGCTCGATCTTCAGCCCGTCGATCGCCACCACGGTATGGCCGTCGTTCAGGAGGTGGTGCGCGAGGGTAAAGCCGGCCGGACCAAGGCCGACGATCAGGACTTTCTTGCCCGAGTCAGGCAGCGGCAGTGGCCGGCGGATGTCGAGCGGGTTCCACCGCGTGAGCAGCGAATAGAGTTCAAAGCCCCAGGGCAGACCGAGCACGTCCTTGAGAATGGCGGTCTCGGCCTGCGGAATGTCGACTGGCTCCTGCTTCTGGTAGATGCAGGCCTTCATACAGTCGTTGCAAATACGGTGTCCGGTAGCCGCCATCATCGGGTTGTCGATGGCGATGGTGGCAAAGGCGCCGAGCACACAACCCTGGGCGCGCAGAGCGTGCATCTCGCTTATTTTTTCCTCTAGCGGACAGCCCGCCAGGGTGACACCGAAAGGCGATTTCTGAAACCGGCCACTCTTGCGGTCCTTCAGCCCGCGGCTGCAGGAATCCTTGCCTTGCGCATGGCACCAGATGCAGTAGTTCATCTGGTCGAGCGCCTGCTGGTCGCTCATGCCGGTGTCGGTCAGCGCGAAACCGTCGCGGCGGCGCCAGTCGGGCTCGGGCAGGCACAGCATGGTGACGCCGTTGCGCTCAATGGTGTGCACCGGCACCAGGCGTTGCGGGTCGATCCTTTTTGGCACCCGGAACAGCGTGCCGCCGGGATACGCGGCGCGGCCCTCTGAGGTCAGCGCGGCCCAGGCGGCGTAGCGGAGCGCGGCGTCGAGCAGCGCGGCGCAGTCGCCGCGTTGCCATGCCTGCACATGGGCCGCGAAGGCCAATTCGGTGAGCGCCTCCCCCATCCCGGCTTCCAGTTCGGCGCGCAGAGCGGGAGCGTCAAAACCGGACGGGTCGGGGTATTTTTTTGCCGCCTGGCGCTGCACGAACAGACGCTTGCAGGCATGCACGGGATCGAGTTCGCGGGTGCGCGCCAGCAGCGCATCAAGCGCATCGCCCAGGCCGAACAGTTCGGAGAGGAAGCCTTCCAGCACGGGGCCGAGCGCCATGATGAGCTGGCTTTCCGCCAGGGACTCCAGCGCGTCGGGAGCGGCGCGGGCGGTCAGCAGGCGTTTGTGCAGGGCGGCATCCTGGCCAGCGAGGTGGTCGAGGAAGTTTTTGTCCAGCGCAATCAGCCCTTTTCGGGTGGCGAGCGCGGCCAAATCGGCGCCGAAGCGTAAAGCGGTGTCCATAAGTGAGTGCGGTCCTCGAGTGCGGGCGCCCCGGTTAGGCCAACCGACGCAGGAGCAAAGGAGGGTACACCATTCGGCCGCGTCCAGCCGGGCGCGTGTCGCTTCCGTGATGCGGTAGGCGCATGGCGGAAGGCCAAGGGTGCTGCCCCTGACCTTCTCCACGATCCGGTATCAGTGCGACGCCCCCTCCGCGCCAATGCCGGTCTGGCTACGGATGTACTGCGCCTCGAACAGTTCCTTCTCGCTCCGGGCCCGTGCGGAACCGTCGAGGATGGAGAACAGCCAGCAGCCGATGAAAGCGACCGGCATGGAGAACAGGGCCGGCGCGTTATGCGAGAAGATCGGCGCCGGATTATGCAGCACCGCCACCCAGACCGCCGGGCTGAGGATGGTCAGCACGAGAGCGGTCAGCAGCCCCGCCCAACCGCCGACCACCGCGCCCAGCGTGGTCAGCCCGCGCCAGTACATCGACAGGAACAGCACCGGGAAGTTGGCGCTGGCAGCGATGGCGAAGGCGAGGCCAACCATGAAGGCGATGTTCTGCGTCTCGAAGGCGATACCCAGCACGATGGCCACCACACCGAGCACCAATGTGGTGATCTTGGAGACGCGCAACTCGTCGCGCTCGTTGGCGCGGCCAAGACGGAACACGCTGGCGTAGAGGTCGTGCGACACCGCAGAAGCGCCGGCCAGCGTCAGCCCCGACACCACGGCGAGAATGGTGGCGAAGGCCACCGCCGAGATGAAGCCGAGCAGCAGGTTGCCACCCACCGCATGGGCCAGCCACACCGCCGCCATGTTGGCGCCGCCGCGCAGCCCGCCGCCGGCAAGGTAGAAGCTGTTGGTGGCGACCAGCGTGATCGCACCGAAGCCGATGATGAAGGTCAGAATATAGAAATAGCCGATGAAGGTGGTCGCCCAGAACACCGATTTGCGGGCTGCCTTTGCATCCGCCACGGTGAAGAACCGCATCAGGATGTGCGGCAACCCCGCGGTGCCGAACATCAGCGCCAGCCCGAGCGAGATCGCCTCCACCGGATTCGCCACGATGGCGCCAGGCAGCATGATGGCGGCATGCCTGGGGTGCACCTCGACCGCGCGGGCGAACAGCGCGGTGGGATCGAAGCCGAACTGCACCAGCACCAGCACCGCGACCAACGTGGCGCCGCCGAGCAACAGGCAGGCCTTGACGATCTGCACCCAGGTGGTGGCCAGCATGCCGCCGAAGGTGACGTACAGCACCATCAGCACGCCGACGAGCACGACCGCGACATTGTAATCCAGGCCGAACAGCAGCTTGATGAGCTGGCCGGCGCCGACCATCTGCGCGATCAGGTAGAACGCCACCACCACCAGCGTGCCGGCGGCTGCGAGGCAGCGCAGCGGAGTCTGCGCCAGCCGGTAGCTGACCACATCGGCGAAGGTGAACTTGCCGAGGTTGCGCAGCCGCTCGGCCATCAGGGTCACGATGATGGGCCAGCCCACCAGGAAGCCGATTGAGTAGATCAGGCCGTCATAGCCGCTGGCATAGACCAGCGCCGAGATGCCGAGGAAGGAGGCCGCCGACATGTAGTCGCCAGCAATCGCCAGGCCGTTCTGCAGGCCGGTTATGCCACCGCCGGCGGCATAGAAATCTGCCCTCGAACGGGTGCGCTTGGCCGCCCAGTAGGTGATGAACAGCGTGATGATGACGAAACCGACAAACATCGTGATGGCGGTGAAATTGGTCCCTTGCTGCTGCGCCTGGCCGACATCTGGGCCGGCAGCCAACGCGGGTACAGTTGCGAGGGCGGACAGCACCGCCAATGCCAGCGCGCGGCGGATGCGGACGAACATCATCGTGCATCCTCCACAATGGCGCGGGTCATGGGGTCGTAGACGTTGTTGGCCCGCAGCACATAGAGGCCGGTGATGATGATCGCGGCCAGGATCACGCCCAGGCCGATCGGGAAAGCGAGCGTGACCGTTGCGCCAATCTTGATTGCCAAGAACTGCTTATCAAAAGCGACCAACAAGATGAATCCATAGTATATCACAAGCATCAATATAGCTAGCGTCCAACTATATCTATTCCTCTTCTCGATTAATTTGGAGAATTCCGGATTCTCCCTGACACGACTTACGACGTCCGCACTCATTTCTCTCTCCCCATACCACTGACGGTCCGCTTCCGGGACCGAGGTGCTTTTGTTTCGCCACTCTGCCGTGCCGCTTCGTGTCGCGCGCAACAGACTGTTCGCTCTATCCTGATGCATGACAGGATTGCAAGGATTGAGTTGTCGCCCCGGAAGGCCATGCAGCCCGTTCCGCGCCGTACCTGTTACCGGCACCACCGGAACCCTCTCGTTGGAGTGCCCTGCCCAGGCAACCCGGCGATGGATCCTCCACCGGTTCCCGACTCAGTCTGTCGGACACCAACGACAGAAGCACCTCGGCCACGATGGTTTCGTGCAGGACTGTTCGGTGCTCAGGGAGCCGGTGATGCCCCACGCCGCACATGCCTCCCGCTAGACCGGCACCATCGCCACCAGGCGCCGTGGTCCGGAGGTGTTCTGGGGCAATGCCGCACGGGGCATCGATCGGATCCACCCATCCAGGCGCGGCACCGCCCCCGTGTTCCACCTCATGCACCAGCCGACGGCTGCATCCTTGAGGTGTTCCGAGCGGGACGTACTGCCCCCGGGCGGCCACTCGAGGGTGGGGGGATCGAGCACTTCACCGACGTCGCGTCGGTGGGCCGGCAGGCGCAGCGCCGGTGCCACCCTCTCAGCCATACCAGACGAATGTCAGCCGTCTCGCGGCAGCGGTCGCGACGGTGGAAGCCTCTCCGCCTCACGGCATGCCGGGATGAATTCGGCAGCGGTGAACACGATGTGCTTGGCAAGGCACCGGCCGGCCTGCGGCGAGGCGAGGCTGGGGTCGTCCCAGGCGATACCGCTGTCGGTGATGTCGGTCACGACCAGCGGCATAGCGCCTTGATGTGCGGCAAGCCGCATACCGGGCTCAACCGATCTGCAGGTCCTGCACCGCGTTCTCCAACTCGAAGAAGGTCGGCATGTGCTGGTTGGGCGCCATTTTGCGACCGGTCTCCACGCTCACCTGTGGCGCGTTGCCATGCAGGTGGGCAACCAGCACGGCGCGGATCACCTCGAAATACTTGCTCTCTTCTTCGGCCATGCTCTTCATCCGGCTGGCACAGGGGCCGGCCAGCCCATAGGCCAGTAACACACCCAGGAACGTTCCGACCAACGCGCTGCCGATCATTGCCCCCAACACTGCCGGCGGCTGGTCGATGTGGGACATCGTCTTGACCACACCCAGCACAGCCGCGACGATACCGAGCGCCGGCAATGCATCGGCGATGGTTTGCATCGCATGCGCCGGATGCAGCTCCTCGTACAGCATCTTCTTCAACTCCCGCCCCATTACGTCCTCGATCTGGTGCGGATCGTCGGCGTTCATGCCCACCATGCGCAGGTAATCGCATATCATCGGACAAGCGTGGTGGTTTGTTAGAATTTTTGGAAATTTCTTAAAAGCAGCGCTTTTCAGCGGTTTCTCAATGTGCGGTTCCAGAGCCATCGAGCCCTTAGTACTGGCCAGTCTGACGAAGAAGAACAACAAGCTGAGTAGATCGATATAGTCGGATTTATTGTAGTCCGTTCCCTTCAAAATCTTCCGCAAAGCGGCCAACGTGTGCTTCACATCGTAGATACTGTTGGCCATGAACAAAGAGCCTACTGCCGCGCCGCCGATGGTCACCATCTCGAATGGCAGCGCCTCGAGCAGAACCCCGAGGCTGCCGCCGGAAGCCACGTAGCTGCCGAACACACAAACAAGCAGGAAAACCAAACCACCGATAACGAGCATGGGCTCCGCTCAGTCTTTCGGCGCGGACCGCAACACCACGATGGTGATCCGGCGATTCGCCGCGGCGAGCGGATTGGCCGGCAGCAATGGATCACGGTCGGCATTCCCCGACACGCTGCGGAAACGGGAATCCTGAAGCCCTGCCTCAACCAGCAGCCGACGGGTCGCGTTGGCACGCTCGGTGGAGAGCTCCCAGTTCGACTTGTCACCGCCACGGTAGGGCGCGGCATCGGTATGGCCCGAAATGGCAATGCCTTCCGACAGCTTTGCCAGCACAGGGGTGACTTTCAGCAGCAGCGCGTGAGCACGGTCCAACAGCACGGAAGACCCGGAGTCGAACATCGGCCGGCGGTCCTCGTCCAGAATCTGGATGCGTAGCCCCTCCAGCGTCACGTCGATGGCAAGCTGGTTGGCGAGCGCAACCAATTGCGGATCGGCAAGCACGGCCTGGCGGATCTGCTCGGCAGCTTCCTGGAATACCTCCGCCTGCCGATGCTCGTACTCGGCCCGCAGCAGCCCGGCGGCCTGCGCCTGCGGCGGTGGCGCCGCCGCCTCGGTCAGCGCTGGGCCGCCGCCAGGTGCCTGGGTGCCGGATTGTGGCCCAGCGACCGCCGCGTTGCCGCTCGCGGTACCTCGTTCCAGTCCGGAATTTTGCAGGCTGTTCGGGTGAACCGGCTCTGTCGAGGCTTCCGAGTCGTCTTCGTCGGGGTCAGGGGGGGCGACCGAGTTCGCCGGCATGACGCTCATCGCGCCCTGGTCGGAGACCATGGCACCGTTGTCGAACGGCGTACGGCCGCCGAACGGCAGACTGGTGCCCGATACGGTGTGGATCAGCGAGGCGGTCGGCGAGAAATAGTCGGCGAGGCCATGCTTCTGCGCCTCCGTGGTGGCGTTCAGCAGCCACATCAGGAGGAAAAACGCCATCATGGCGGTCATGAAATCGGCATAGGCCACTTTCCAGGCACCGCCATGGGGCGCCGCATCTTCTCCATCGTCGCGCTTGATCACTATCAGCGCCGACTTATCGCCCAATCGTCGCTTGCCGCTCATCGCCGATCACCGTTGAAACCGACGACTATCTTGCGTTCACGCGGTTAAGGACCCCTTATCCACCGCGCATGCCGACGCGCCGGCATCGTCACACATAAGCACCTCGGCTCCCCGTCGCTGGTTCGCGGCTGCGCGGCGCTCTTCGTGCTTGCTCACACAAGAGCCCGCTTCGTGAACACGAAGCGGGCTTGCACGCCATCCTTGTGAAGCGGGCATGTGTCGTAACCCGTTGCAATGCCCCTATCCCGTGCACCTTACGTAACCGAAGCATCCGATACGAAAATCGCGCAGCGGACCTTCTGTTAGCCAATGCGCCGGCGCCGCGCAGCCGCAAGCCTGTCACGCACCCGCCGCGTCGAGGCGCGCCCTCAGTTCGGCCGGCACCATCCCGGCCGCGCGCATCTGCCGCAGAGTCCCGGCGCGATCGCGTTTGGCCAGCCGCCGCCCGGCGGCGTCGGTCAGCAGGGCGTGGTGCGCGTAGCGCGGCGTCGGCCAACCCACCAGAGCCTGCAGCAACCGATGCAGATCGGTCGCTGGCTTCAGGTCCTCGCCGCGGGTCACCAGCGTCACTCCTTGCAGGGCATCGTCATGCGTCACGCAGAGATGGTAGCTGGCCGGTGCGTCCTTGCGCGCAAGCACCACGTCGCCGAAGCGCGCTGGGTCGCAGGCCACCGATCCCTTCCCCTCTTCCTCATATTCCAGTGGTCCCGGCGCAACCGCCAGGGCCCGTGCCATGTCCAGCCGCAATGCATGCGCCTCGCCGGCGGCCAGTCGTCCCGCCTGCACCGCCTTCGGCAGACGACGGCAGGTGCCCGGATAAAGCGGCGCGCCATCCGGTCCGTGCGGGGCGGCGGCCGATTCGGCCACCTCGCGGGCGATTTTCGCCCGCGTGCAGAAGCAGGGATAGACCAGGCCCCGTGCCGTCAGCCCGTCAAGCACGGCCCGATAGTCGGGCAGGTGCGCGGACTGAACGCGCACCTCGCCGTCCCAGTCGAGCCCCAGCCAAGCCAGATCCTCCAGGATCGAAGTGAAAAATTCCGGCCGGCAGCGCCCGGGGTCGATGTCCTCCAGGCGTAGCAGGAAGCGCCCCCCAGCCTGCCGCGCCCGCCGCCAGGCAGTGAGCGCCGAGAAGGCGTGACCAAGGTGCAAATAGCCGGTCGGACTGGGGGCGAAGCGGGTAACGATCTCCATGCACGATCGGATATACAGGCCTCCGCCACCAACCGGGAGCGTAAGTGATGCTGGACGGGCCACGCTGGGGACCCAAACAGGGACGGGCGGAGCAACTGGTCGTGCTCTGCCACGGCGTCGGCGCCGACGGGCATGACTTGATCGACCTCGCCCCGTGGTGGGCGGCGACCCTGCCGCAGGCCGCCTTCGTCGCCCCCGATGCGCCCGAACCATACGATGCCGCGCCGGTGGGCCGACAATGGTTCCCGCTCTGGGACCGCACGCCGGCGGAGATGCAAGCCGGGGCAGATGCCGCCTCGCTGCTGCTCGGGGACTTCCTCGATACGGAGCTGGCGCGACTCGGCCTGCCCGCTGACGCTTGCGCGCTGGTCGGCTTCAGCCAGGGCGCGATGATGGTGTTGCATGCCGGGCCGCGCCGGGTAGTGGCGCCGCGCGCCATCCTCGCCTACTCCGGTGCCCTGCTCGCCCCCGATGTCCTGGGACAGACGCCGTCGCGGCCACCGATCCTGCTGGTGCACGGCGACGCCGATGAGGTGGTGCCGGCGTCTCACTCGCGCGCGGCGGAATGCGCGCTGCGGGCCGCCGGATTCGCTGTCGATAGCCTGTTCTGCCCACGTCTCGGCCACGGTATTGACGAGGCCGGCCTAGCCGCAGGTGCGCTATTTCTGCAGTGCTCCTGCGGCGCATGACACAGCAGCGAAACCCGCGCCACACGGCTTGCAGCGACGCCGAGGCGATGCGATAAATCCACCCGGTACATCGCGTGCACAATATCTGGCGGGTTGTTTCGGTGGACCTCCCCCAGGTCTATGATGCCGCGCCTTGGGGAGTTGATTTTGCCCGACGGCGGACAACACTTTCCTGCGCTTGTCCTGAACGCGGACTTCCGCCCGTTGTCGTATTTCCCGTTATCCGTCTGGTCCTGGCAGGATGCCGTCAAAGCGGTGTTTCTTGACCGCGTGAGCGTCTTGAGCGAGTACGAGGTCGAGGTCCACTCGCCCAGCCTGTCGATGCGCCTGCCCAGCGTGATCGCGCTGAAGGACTACATCCCGGCTGCCCGCCGACCGGCCTTCACCCGGTTCAATGTCTTCCTGCGCGACGCCTTCGCCTGCCAGTATTGCGGCGGTCGCCAGCCTACTCCGGACTTGACCTTCGACCATGTCATCCCGCGCTGCCGGGGTGGTCGCACCGCCTGGGAGAATGTCGTCACGGCCTGCGGCCCGTGCAACCTGCGCAAGGGCAGCCGATTGCCGCGCGAATGCCGGATGTATCCGCGCCGCGCGCCACGCCAGCCCTCCACCTGGGAATTGCAGGACAATGGCCGCGCCTTCCCGCCGAACTACCTGCACCAGAGTTGGCGGGACTTCCTGTACTGGGACAGCGAACTGGAAAACTGAGCCGTGGCTGCGCTGGCACGTTTGCGCCACCTGTGCCTGACTCTGCCGGAAGCCGAGGAGCGCCGGACCTGGGATTGTGCCACCTTCCGCGTGCGCGGTCGCATCTTCGCCATGCATGTCGCTGACCCGACCGAGGCGGTATGGTGCAAGGCGCCGCCGGGCGTGCAACCCATGCTGGTGGAGGTGGCCCCAGAGCGCTTCTTCGTGCCGCCCTATGTCGGGCGCAACGGCTGGATTGGCATCCGTCTGGACCGCACCACGGACTGGCACGAACTGGCAGATCTGATCGGCCGCAGCTGGCGTATGACGGCGCCGAAACGGTTGGCTGCCACTGCACATGCGCAATAGCGCCACGTCAGCCCGCGAGTGCCGGCTGAGCGATCTCCCAGATGACCAGCCACAGCCCGACCGATAACCCACCGATCAGCGGTACCGCCAGAGTCCAGGGCAGCCGCGCCTCGCCCTTGAACCACGGCGCCCTGTTCGTCGCCGTCATGCCGCGGGCCATCATGTCCTGTGTTCCTCCGTGCACCCGGCGGGGTCGCATCGGATCCGCCGCAGCCACGCAAGGGAACAACACCGTTAATCAGATAAGGTGAACAGACACGGGCACAGGTGTCACACAAGCTGCACTGTATCGTCACCGTCCCGCCTTCGCCGCCAGCTAGACAACGAACCGTCACGGTCGCCGCGTCGGCGGACGGCAGAGCACGGCAGCGGAGATGATCATGAACGATGGCGGGCAGGGCGTTTTTGGGCAAGTCGATTATGCCGTCGCCGACTCGCCGCCGCAGGCCGCTCGGCACGTTGCCCGCCCGCTGCTGTTTCTGCGTAGCTGGCTCGCCCATCCACTACGCATGGGCTCGGTTATCCCGTCCTCCGACGCATTGTGCCGGCGAGTCGTACGCCACGCCTGGCCGGCACCTGGCCGTGCAGTACTCGAACTCGGCACTGGCACCGGCGTTCTGGCGCGCGCTTTCCTCGCCGCTGGGCTGAACCAGGAGAGACTGATACTGGTCGAGATCGACCCGCGACTCGCGGCCCATCTGCGCCGGGAATTCCCGGCCGCCACGGTCATTGAGGGCGATGCCCGGGAACTGGCGTCTCTGCTGCCCGAACGCTGGCTAGGTCGCATCGGCAGCGTGGTCTGCGGCATCCCGCTGGTACTGCTGCCCATCGCCGAGCAGCGTCGCTTCATTGACGCCATGACCGCGGTCGCTCCTGGCCGCGGCTTCGTCCATTATAGCTACTGCATCACCTCGCCGCTGTCGGCCCACCGGCACGGGCTGACCGCCCGCCGCGAGGCCTGGACGCCACTGAACCTGCCGCCGGCAAGCATCTGGCGCTACCAGTCCGCCCGGTAGCGGCCGTGGCGTGAGCTGCTGCCGCGCCCATACCTTGTTGGCCCGCACCGTCTCGGTCGGGATACATACGTCTGTCGCTGCATCACCTGCTACGGGTGTGCCAGACGCATCAGGCCCTCATCGGTACGAGGTTGGCCACGAACCGCTCGGCACAGGCTTGCCAGGAGAAGCGCCCGGCATGGGCCCGGCAAGCCCCACGGTCGGCTTGCAGTGCGCGCAGGCAGGCGGTCCGAAGGTCGCGGTCCAGCACACCGATGTTGCCGACGCCATTCACCACGTCCACCGGACCCGTCACCGGGAAGGCGGCCACCGGCGTGCCGCAGGCCAGCGCCTCCAGCAGCACCAACCCGAACGTGTCGGTCAGCGAAGGAAACACGAACACGTCCCCTCCCGCATAGGCGCGTGCCAGTGCCGCGCCGTGCAGCGCGCCGGCGAAATGCACGTCCGGATGGCGCCGCCGCAACGCGGCAAGCTGCGGCCCATCGCCCACCACCACCTTCGATCCAGGCAAATCGAGGTCGAGGAAGGCACCGATGTTTTTCTCCACCGCGACCCGGCCTACGGTGAGGAACACCGGCCCAGGTAGCCCCCAGTTGTGCCGCGGCTCCGGGCGAAACAGATCGAGGTTAACGCCGCGCGACCACGGTCGGATGTTGTGAAATCCTCTCGCTGCGAGGTCTCGGCGGAGGCTCTCGGTCGCCACCATCATGCCGCTGCCGGCGCCGTGGAAGCGGCGCAGTAACGCATACGGCAGAGCGGGCGAAAGCCCGGTACGAGCCGCCAGATATTCGGGAAACCTAGTGTGGTAAGCGGTCGTGAAGCGCACCCCATGCCGCAGTGCCCAGCGTCGGGCCGACATGCCGAGCGGCCCCTCGGTGGAGATATGCAGCGCCTCCGGGCGGAACGCCTCAATCATGCGCACCAGCCGACGGCGTGGTAGCACCGCGAGGCGGATCGAGGCATAGGTCGGGCACGGAATGGTGTAGAACCGATCGGGGCCGATCACCTCCACCACATACCCCATGCGGTGCAACTCCACCGTCACGGCGCGCATCGTGCGCACCACCCCGTTCACCTGCGGTTCCCAGGCATCGGTCACGATCAGAATGCGCTGTAGGACCGGCAGCATGGCCGGCTGGCCGCTCTCAAACGGTCTCAGGAAGTCGTGCACCCTGCCGTCCGATCGGGCGCGTAAAGAACGAAAGACGGTTCAGCGCCGCCCAGTCGATCAGCTCGAGACGGCCGTCGTGGTGCTCGACCACTGCGGTGCAGCTTTCCACCCAGTCTCCGTCGTTCAGGTACAGCACGCCGTTCACGTCGCGCATCTCGGCATGGTGGATATGACCACACACGACCCCGTCGAAGCCGCGGCGACGTGCCTCATCGGTTAGTGCGATCTCGAAGCGGTCGATCGCCTTGACCGCCTCCTTTACCTGGCGCTTGGCCCAGGCAGACAACGACCAGTACGGATAGCCGAGCCGGCGCCGCCCGTCATTGAACCAGCGATTGACGGCCAGCGCGGCGGCATAGGCACGATCGCCCAGGAAAGCGAGCGGACGGGCATAGCGCACCACGCTGTCGAACTCGTCGCCATGGATCACCAGCAATCGGCGCCCGTCCGAGGTCACATGCACGGCCTCGGAAGCCAATCGGACCCCGGCCACCTCCAGCCCAAGCGCCAGCCAAGCGCGGAGCATCTCGTCGTGGTTGCCGGGTATATAGGTCACCTCGGCACCGTTGCGGGCATGTCGGACGATCAGACGCGCCACCTCATTGTGCGCGTCGTCCCAGTACCACGACCGCCGCAGTCGCCAGCCGTCAACGATGTCACCGACAAGATAAAGTTGCCTGCAAGTCATCCGCCGTAGAAAGTCGATCAGAAAGTCGCTGCGGCAGTCCCGCGTTCCGAGATGGGTATCGGAGATGAACACGGCCCGGTACTGCCGCGCCGAGAGCCCCGGCGAGAGTGCGTTCATGCGCGTCGTGAATCCTGATCGGAGTTCAGCATTGGTGAGGTACCAAATAGGACTACGGCGATTCGAGGCACGTGAAACTTCGGTGACCCACCCAGATCGTCGGCGCGGGAGCAAATATCATCGTCGTGTCGTCTGAACATCACAAAATCGTAACAGATGTAGCCGATGGTGATTATTTATCACCATGATCGTCGTATTCAACCCAACCGCCGGACGCCGGCGTACCCATTTGCTCTGGCGGGTCCTCGACGTGCTGGTCGAGAATGGTGTACGTGTCGATTTGGCGCGCACCCGCCGGCGGGGCCACGCCACCGAACTGACCTGCGAGGCGGTGCGCGCGGGAGCTGGACTGGTGGTTGCTGCCGGTGGAGACGGCACGGTTGCCGAGGTGGTCGCCGGCCTGCTCGGCAGCTCGGCACGACTCGGCATCATTCCACTCGGCACTGCCAACGTGCTGGCACACGAACTCGGCCTGCCCATGCAACCGCGTGCTGTCGCCGCCGCGCTGGCCTTCGGCCGCACCCGCCCGCTCTGGCCGGGAGTCGCCATCACCGAATCCGGTACGCGGCTGTTCGTGCAGATGCTTGGAGCCGGCCTCGACGCTCAGGTCGTGCACGGATTGCGGCTACCGATGAAGCGCCTGCTCGGACGCGCCGCCTATGTCTTGCAGACCCTCGGCGAGGCGATGCGCTACGACTACATGCCGCTGCGCGTTTGTATCGACGGACGGGAGATGCCGGCCACCAGTGTTGTGGTGTGCAAAGGGCGCCTGTACGGCGGTCCTTACCTGCTGGCGCCGGACGCCTGCCCGCACGCGCCGGGTTTCTCCGTGGCCTTGTTCGGCACCGGCGGCGCGCTTGCCGCACTTGGCTACGGCGCCGCTCTGCCGTTGAATCTGTTGCCGCACGTGCCCGGTTTATCATTGGTGCGCGGTCGACTGATAGAAATCCGCGCCGACCGCCGTGTGCCCGCGCAGGCCGACGGCGACGTCGCTGGTACCACCCCAATACTGATCCGCGACGCCGCGTGCTGCATCGAGGTGGTGGTGGGGTAGCGACCGGCGACGCACATCCTACTGGTCTGGCCGCCAAAACGCAGGTTCGAAAGCGGGGGAAGCGGAGGAAGCAGCGACAGATGCTGAGCCTCGGCCTTGTCATGGCCGCACGAGGCGTCGGCGACCGGGACGCGCTGAATGCTTCAGGACGGAGCGCACCGGCGATTGGTACTCCAGGCGGCGGCTTTTTCTGGATGGATTGGGCAAGATCACCACCAGCTGCCACACGTGGGACCTGTGCTTCAGCCTCTGATTCGAGCCGGAGGTGTTCGGGCCGCCCGGGCTCGCTAACGGCAACGTTATCGCTGCACGAGTTTCGGCGACGGCACCGGGCTGCTCGCCGAGAAAGTGTCGGTGCCGCACCCGTCGGTTATCGTCGACCGGAGCTACCGGTCAGAACTCGTTCTGATCGAGGTCATCGAACCGCGCCGCCGCTCACGCGTGAAGTATTGAAACGCTTGTATCAAATTCCCAAGATACCTGCCGAAACAGGCCTTGATTTACGCAATTGCAGCGGCCACCGCAGCAACCGCCGCATCCAGCCGTTTCGGCGCCGGCGCGCGGAACAATCGCAGTGTTGGGTACCAAGGCGTGTCCGAACGCCCGGTCAACCAGCGCCAGTCCGGCGCATAGGGCAGCATGATCCAAGCTGGCTTGCCCATCACCCCAGCCAGATGTCCCACCGCGGTGTCGACACAGACCACCAGATCGAGACCATCGATGATCGCCGCAGTGTCCTCGAAACCACCAATCTCGGCATCGAGATCCAGCAGCTTCGCTCTCCCCTCCCAGGCCTTCGCCTGGGCCGCCGGCGGGCCCTTCTGCAACGACACCAGCGCAATGCCTTCCACCGCTCCGATCGGCGCAAGGGCCACCAGCGGCAGCGAGCGGTTGTGATCGTTGTTATGTGTCGGCCGGCCCGCCCAGGCGATGCCCACCCGCCGTATCCCGGGAGAGATGTCGCGGTCCAGCCGTGCCTTCCATTGCGCCGCCAGCGCCGGGTCGGCTTGGTAGGGCAGCCCGACGGGTGGGATGTTCTCCAGTGTTGTGCCATGCAACCGTGGCAGCCCAGATAACGGGCAGAAACAGGCGTAGGGCGGGATAAGGTCCCACTGGGTGTAAATTTCTACCCCCGGGAACATACGCCGCAGGGTCGGCTCCATCTCCCGGCTGCAAGCCAGAACGACGATATCGGCGCGGCTGCGCGTCCAGGGAATATAGCGGGCAAACATCAGCACATCGCCATAGCCCTGGTCGCCGATCAGCAGCAGCCGTTCACCGCGCAGCGGGCACCCATCCCACTGCTTACGATCGGTAGGCGGCATCAACGGCGCGGCGCCCGGGATCTGATAGCGTCGCTCGTAGTGCTCCCAGCCAGCCACCAGTTCGCCCGTTAGCAGCAGAGTCTGCGCCATCTTCATGTGGCCCTGTGGCAGATCGGGCCGCAAATCCAGACAATGCCGCGCGGCGGCAAGACAAGCCGGCAATTCCAGGCGGTCGTACAGCACCATCGCCAGGTTGAACGGTCCCAATGGATCGGCGGGATCCAGCGTCACCGCCCGGCGCGCCGCCGCCAGCGCGTCGTCCAGCCGCCCGACCAGTCGGTACGCCTCGGAGATGTTGCGCCAGTGCACGGGCCGCGTGCCACCGGCGGCGATACCCCGCTCCATCAGTGTCACCGCTTGGTCCAACCGGCCGCGGCGATAAGCAATCAGCCCCTTGGCATGCAACGAATCCGGATGGTTCGGCAGCGGCCCGAGAATGTGGCCGAGCATCCGCTCGGCGGCATCCAGCCGACTGGCATCGATGTATTCCTGCGCGATGGCGTACACCTCAGCAATCGGCACAGGCACGCCGAGCGCGCCGGAACGGGGCTGAGAAACATCGGAGCGCGGTGGGGCGAGCACGGATGCGGACACGTCGGGTCCTGTATGGTCTGGACAGCGGGCCGAGCCACAGTAGCGGATCATAGCGTCGGATTGAAACCGTGCCGCTACGCCGGTGGCGAGCACCTAACCCCTGTCCGATGGCACGTTCATGCTGGCGTTAGCGCCGGGTATGCTACCATACTGGGGTACAAGGGCTTCTGGAGAACCATGTCATGACAGTCGCCGAGACAAACGGCACGGTGTCGGCGCTGCGGCTTTCGCAAGCCAACCTGGCCGCGGTTTCGACATCCATCCAGAAGCCGCGCTACGATCGTTCCAGCGTTTCGCCCGGTATCGTACATGTGGGTCCGGGGGCGTTTTGCCGCGCGCATCTGGCGGTCTATACCGATGACGTGCTCGCCGCCGGGGCTATGGATTGGGGTATCGTCGGAGCCGATCCGCTCTCGCCTGCCGTCAGAGACGCGCTGGCCCCACAGGACTGGCTGTACACGTTACTGGTCCGCGGCCCGGACGGCGACCGGGGACGCGTCGTCGGCTCCATAACGGAGCTGCTTTCGGTGCCGGACGAGTGCGAAGCGACGCTTCGGCGCATGACGGACCCGCGCACGCGCATCGTCACGCTGACGGTGACCGAGAAGGGCTATTGCCAGGATGCCGCAACGGGCGAGCTCGACGAGGCCCATCCGGCCATCCAGGCCGACCTTGCACCAGCGACGCTGCCGCGCAGCGTTCCAGGGTTGCTGACCGAAGCCATCCACCGCCGCCGGGCGGCACAGATTGCACCCTTCACCGTTCTGGTCTGCGACAATCTCGCCCAGAACGGTGCCAAGGTGCACCAGATCGTTGCCCGCTTCGCGGCCCTGCGCGACCCTGATCTCGGCAGGTTCGTCGCCGACCAGATTGCTTTCCCGTGCACCATGGTGGATCGCATCACGCCGGCGACCCGCGACCAGGACCGCCAGCAATTAACTGCTTCCTATGGCTACGCAGATGCCTGGCCGGTGGTGACCGAGCCGTTTCGCCAGTGGGTGATCGAGGACAATTTCCCTAGCGGACGGCCGCGCTGGGAGGACGTTGGCGCCTTGGTCGTCGCTGACGTGCATCCGTTTGAGGTCATGAAGCTGCGTTGCCTGAACGGCGCACATTCGGCGCTGGCTTATATCGGCGTTGTGGCCGGGTTCGATACGGTGGCCGCCGCCATGGCCGATCCCAACCTGTCGGCCTTCATCCACCACTTGTGGACCGAAGACTTGGTACCGACGGTGCCTCCTGTTCCAGGGACGGATATCGGCCACTACACCGCCGAGTTGGAAGAGCGCTTCTTCAATCCGACCATCCGCCACTTGACCATCCAGATCGCCATGGACGGCTCGCAAAAGCTGCCGCCGCGGCTCATCGAGCCTGCCCTCGAGCGGTTGCGGGCGGGCGGCGATGCGCGCTGTATTGCCCTGGTGGTGGCGGCGTGGATGCGCTTCCTGTCCGGCCGGAATGACGCGGGCGATCCTCACACGGTTTCCGACCCGATGAGTGGCCGGCTGCTGCGAACCGAAGAGTTCTGCGGGAACGACGCTGGCACGCTGGTGGGCGCGTTGTTCGCCATATCCGATATCTTCGTGCCCGAAATCGGGGCGTGCGCCGCTTTCAAGACTGCCGTGACGGCGAATTTGCGCGCCATCCGGGCCGACGGGATGCGTCGGGTGCTCGCTGACTTTCTGCGCCGCTGAAGCGACTCGTCTTTCTTCATCTCATCTTCGAGGTCAACATGCTGCAAACCTGGCGATGGTTCGGTCCGGACGACGTCGTGACCCTGGAAAACGTCAAGCAGGCGGGGGCGACGGGCGTCGTCAGCGCGCTGCACCATCTCAACACCGGCGGCGCCTGGCCGGAGACCGAGGTGCTGAAACGCCGTCAGCAGATCGAGGACGCCGGGCTCGTCTGGTCGGTGGTCGAGAGCATCGGCGTAGGCGAGGAGATCAAGACTCGCACGGGCGACTTCAAGGCCAAGATCGACAACTATAAGCAGTCCATCCGAGCGGTCGCACGCGCCGGGGTGAAGGTGATCTGCTACAATTTTATGGCGATAACGGACTGGACGCGCACCGACATCGCCTGGAAGCTGCCGACCGGCGGCTATGCGTTGCGCTTCGATGCCGTCGATTTCGCGCTCTATGACGTGTTCGTCCTGAAGCGCAAGGGCGCCGAGGCCGACTATCCAGCCGAGCGTATCGCGGCGGCGGAAGCCCGCCTCATGACCAAGACCCCGACGCAGATCGATGCGCTGGAAAAGGTCCTGATCGACTGGTTACCGGCCCGCGACTTCGTTTACGACCGGGCCGGGTTCCTGCGCATGCTGGACCTCTACCGGGACATCTCGACGGCGGGCCTACGCGAGCACCTGTTCGCCTTCCTGCGCGAGATCGTGCCGGTCGCTGAAGAGGAAGGCGCCCGGATGTGCATCCACGCCGACGACCCCTCCTTCCCGATCTTCGGCCTGCCGCGGGTGATGTGTTCGGCGGCGGACGTGCGGGCGATGTGCGCCGCGGTGCCTAGCCAAGCGTGCGGCCTGACCCTGTGTACCGGCTCGTTCGGCTCCAACCGCAGCAACGACCTTGTCGCCATGACCGAGGAGTTCGCGCCGCGCATTCACTTCGCCCATCTGCGCAACACACGCCACGAACCCGACGGCTCGTTCTACGAGGCCGACCACCTGGACGGCGACACCGACCTCATCGGGGTCGCCGCCGCGCTGGTGCGCGAGGAAGAGCGGCGGGCCGACGAAGGCCGCGCCGACGCCCAAATTCCGGTGCGACCGGACCACGGCCACCTGCTGGGTGACGACGTCGGCAAAAAGATGAATCCGGGCTACTCGAATATCGGCCGGCTGAAAGGCCTAGCCGAGATTCGCGGCGTGTTGCGGACCATCGAGGCGTTCCGCGCGGGGCGCATCAGTTGATGGGGGAGCGCCGCTTCGGCGCTCACTTGATTCGTCAAACGTTCGCAATCCGTCCGGCGTCGGCTTGTTCCGACGCCGCCCCACCGTCTCTTGTGATCGAGTTCGGCCCTATCCATCGTCTCAAAAACACGTCCATTCCTTAACTTTCCGTTGCGCGTTACGGCGTTGCCTCTACAGGCTGGTGGCTTCGTCGATCCGCTGAGCCCAGAATCGCGCCGGTGTGCCATCGTTACCACGGCTGGCCGGTCACCGGTGTTCTCCTATCGCCGCAGCGAGGCCACGATCGACAGCCGCGGGCCATGGTTTGTGACGGGAGTCGGCGCCCCCCTGTAGGCATCGAGCGAACGGCCACGCTGCCCGCTGGACGCCGGTAAAATCCAGGCCCGCTCGGCGTGGTTCGACAGGGATTGTCCACCGCCCCCGACCGATCCGGACATCCCGGGCGGCTCGCTCTGGGCGGGTAGCGGGCCTTTCATCGTGGATTCAACAAGACCCCGGTACCAGTCAGCGCGCTCCGGCGTCTGCGAATGATAGAAGCCAGCCGCGCGCAGCCACACGCGGTTGGCCGGGCCGTCGTAGAGGAAACGCAAGAAGCGCGCGGCATAGTCGGCGTTACGCTCCGGGTCAAATGCTTCCTCGGCGGTCGCAAAGGCGTCCGGATGGTGCTTGAGGTTCACCTGCATGCAGCCGATGTCGATGGAAACGACATTGCGGGCCTGTTGTTGGCGCACCCATGCGGCGGCCTGCGCGGCGGTTTCGAACCGATAATCCTGCCCCTCGACGTTGGCTGTCCAAGGCCAGGGCATCCTGGCCCCTGTCGTGGGATCCGTCCGGCCGCTTTCGACCAGGCTGATGGCCAGCATCAGATCGGCGGGCACGCCGTAGCGGGCAGCGGCCCCAAGAATGGCCACCCGGCAGGCTTCGCCGGGTGAAGGCGGAAGCGAGCCGGCAACCGTTGCCGAGTGAACAGGGAGGTCCGGCGCCGCCAGGGTCGGGGCGGGTAGCATCTGCGGGTGGATGGCAGGGGAGAGCTTACTCGGCGGCATCTGAAAGAACGCGGATGCGGGCCGTACCGATGGCGTCCATATGGCGGAAGGTGCCGATTGGGTCGTCGTATCGGCCCGACACAGGCCACTCGGCGCGAAGACCAGCAGGGCCGCAAGCATCGGGAGAGACAGGATAAGGCGCAGTTTGCTTGTCATACCTGCCCGTGTCTGCACGAAACGGGCCAGCCCACATCCCACCAGCGCGGGGGGCTCAGTGTGTCAGGCGATAGTGCGATGCCGCGACAGCGCCACCTGGGCAAGCGCCCAGGTGGTGATGGCCTTAGCGCAGACCGGCAACTTCAGCGCCGGGGCGCCCAGGAAGTGTTCCCAATCCGCGCCCAGCGAGTTGCTCACTGCCACCAACACCGGCGTATCGGATAGTAACGCCTCAGCGATCTCGGCGCGCATGCCGCCGCCCAGCGCCTCCCGCTTGCCGAACCGGCTCACCACCAGCAGGTCTGGGCGCGCTTGCACCGCCTCACGCAACGCCTGCGCCGCCCGGGCCAGTGCATCACCGTCCAGGGTGCAACTCTGCGCTTCGGTGCCGAGCGACTGATCCAGGCGGATCCGCTCGCCGCTGGACAGGACGACAAGAGTGATCCTCCGCCGACCAGGTCCGATCGTCGGCCCGAAAGCCTGCAGCAGGCCGCCGACACTCAGCCCGGCCTTCCGCAATGCGGCCACTGCCAGCGCCATAGCGGCGTCAACATCGTCACTCCGCTCGAACACCACGGCGGCGCTGCACGGGCCGGTCTGGCCAGTGTCGTTGTGCATGATGCCAGTTTAGCAGACCGGTGCAACGCTCGGCAGAGCGCATACCACAAAACGGAACGGCCCCGGGGTCGCCGCCGGGGCCGTTCCGTCAGTCTCGCTCCCACCGCTCAGTGCGACAGGGAAAACAGCACCGCCAGCAGCAACAACGCCACGATGTTGGTGATCTTGATCATCGGGTTCACCGCAGGGCCGGCGGTGTCCTTGTATGGATCGCCCACCGTGTCGCCGGTCACGGCCGCCTTGTGCGCGTCCGAGCCCTTGCCGCCATGGTTTCCTTCCTCAATGTACTTCTTGGCGTTGTCCCAGGCGCCACCGCCTGAGGTCATCGAGATAGCAACGAACAGGCCGGTCACAATGGTGCCGAGCAACATGGCGCCCAGCGCAGCGAAGCCGGCCGCCTGGCCACCGATCCAGGTGACCACGAAATACAGCACGATCGGCGCCAGGACCGGCAGCAACGACGGTGCAATCATCTCACGGATCGCCGCCTTGGTCAGCATGTCCACCGCGCGGCCGTAGTCCGGTTTGGCGGTACCCTCCATGATGCCCGGGATTTCCTTGAACTGGCGGCGCACTTCTACCACCACCGAGCCGGCGGCGCGGCCGACCGCGGTCATACCCATCGCCCCGAACAGGTAGGGCAGCAAGCCGCCGATGAACAGGCCGATCACCACGTATGGGTTCTGCAGTTCGAAGTTGACCTTCACGTTCGGAAAGTAGCGCGTCAGATCCTGCGTGTAGGCGGCGAACAGCACTAGCGAGGCGAGCCCCGCCGAAGCGATCGCGTAGCCCTTCGTGACCGCCTTGGTGGTGTTACCCACCGCGTCGAGCGCGTCGGTTACCTTGCGTACTTCGGGAGGCAGGTCGGCCATCTCGGCGATGCCACCGGCGTTGTCGGTCACCGGCCCGTATGCGTCCAGCGCCACGATCATGCCGGCCAGCGACAGCATGGTCGTCGCCGCGATCGAGATGCCGTAGAGCCCGGCCGCCAGATAGGACAGGATGATGGCCAGGCAGATCACCAGCACTGGCAGCGCTGTTGCCTCCATGGAAACCGCGAGGCCCTGGATGACGTTGGTGCCGTGCCCGGTGGTGGAAGCCTGCGCGATGCTGCGCACCGGGCGATAGGCGGTGGAGGTGTAGTATTCGGTGATCCACACCAGGAGCCCGGTCAGACCCAGGCCGACCAGGGAGCATAGGAACAGCGCCGAGCCCGTGGTGGTGACCCCGGTGGTGCCCACGGCGATCGGGGTTGTCACACCGACGACCAGTGCAATGACCACCGCGATGGCCACGATGCTGAACAGCCCGGTGGCGATCAGGCCCTTATACAGCGCGCCCATGATATTGTTGTTGGGGCCGAGCTTGACGAAGCGGGTGCCAGCCACCGAAGTGACGATGCACACGCCGCCAATCAGCAGCGGCAACAGCAGCATAGCGTCCTTCAGCGCGCCGGCGGCGAAGTAGATGTTGCCGAGCAGCATGGTGGCGACAATGGTGACGACATAGGTCTCGAACAGGTCGGCAGCCATGCCGGCGCAGTCGCCCACGTTGTCGCCCACGTTGTCGGCGATCACGGCGGGGTTGCGGGGATCGTCCTCAGGGATACCGGCCTCGACCTTGCCCACCAGATCGGCGCCCACATCGGCGCCCTTGGTGAAGATGCCGCCGCCGAGTCGAGCGAAGATAGAAATCAGAGAGCCACCGAAGGACAGCGCGATCATCGCCTCCATCACCGCGTTCGTGTCGGTGCCGATGAAGCGCAGAATACCATAGTACAGCACCACGCCGAGCAGCCCCAGCCCAACCACCAGCAGGCCGGTGATGGCGCCCGACTTGAAGGCGAGTTCCAGACCGGCCGCCAGCCCGGTGCGCGACGCCTGCGCCGTGCGAACGTTGGCGCGCACCGACACGTTCATGCCCACATAGCCGGCTACGCCTGACAGCACCGCGCCGATCAGGAAGCCGATGCCGACCTTGAAGCCCAACGTCGCGGATAGCAAGATCAAGATGATGGTCCCAACAATCCCGATCGTGGTGTACTGGCGGTTCAGGTAGGCGCGGGCGCCTTCCTGCACAGCGGCGGAGATCTCCTGCATGCGCGAGGAGCCCGCGTCGGCGGCCAAGACCTGCTTGCTGGTAATGTACCCATAGTACAGTGCCAACAGCCCGCAGACGATGACCAGAGGGTAGGCGAAAATCATCAGGCGCATCTCCTTAATATTGGCCGCCCGGAACGAAGACGCCTACGGCCGCACGAAACGGCCCCGGGGCCGCTTTGAGCGCGGGATATGACAGATCATCCATGCTCAGGCAACAGAACCCCAAAAAACGAGCGCCGGGAGTTTTGCACTTGGCCCCCGTTAGGGGCAGAGCCCCCTAAGTCCGTCACTTGACAGCAGTCGAGGGGCAAGGAGTCCCTGGATTGAGTCTGCTAGCGCGGCATCATGCGTTCCTGCCGGCGGTCGTGGCCAGCCAGGATCAGTGCGATTGCGGAAATGACAGGCACCACCGCCAAGCAGAGCAGCACAAGGTTGTGCTGCCGGTCGCATCCTTGACAATCTTGTAGACCGACGGTCCAAGCCAGCCGCCAGATTGCCTATTGCGTTGATCATGGCCAAGCCACCTGCCGCGGCGACACCGGTCAGCATGGCGTAGGGGATCGACCAGAAGAGCGGCGAGATGCACTGCTGACCTATGACCGCGAAACATAGCGCCACCATCGTTACGTACGGGTGGTCGAGGCCCATGACGATGCAAACAGCTAGTCCAAATGAGCATAACAGGCGCGAACCAGCGACATGCCACGTGCGCTCACCGGTGAGGTCGGAATGGTAGCCCACGACGATCATTGTCACGAACGCGCACAGGTTGGGCAGTGCGGCAGTCGGCCGATCCAATCGGTGAAGACGCCGAGTCCCTTCACCATCAGCGGAATGAAAAACACGAGCCCGCTGGGGTTGGGATTGGGGTTGGGGTTGACCCGCCTTTGTGGACACCCTGAAGCTTTGACGAGAGGTGTCCGACATGCCCAAGACCCGCCGCCCCTACCCGCCGGAATTCCGGCGCCAGATGATCGAGTTGGTCCGTGCCGGCCGTGATCCGGAAGATTTGGCTCGCGAGTTCGAACCCACGGGGCAATCGATCCGCAACTGGGTTGCCCGGGCCGATCGCAGTGAGGGCCGCCGCGACGAGCGCGCCGGCGCCATGTCCGACGCCGAGCGGGAGGAACTGATCCGGCTGCGCCGTGAGGTGCGCCAACTCCGGCTGGAGCGCGACATCCTCTCAAAAGCGGCGGCCTGGTTCGCCCGCGAGACCGGCACGATACCGTCCGGGTCTTCCGGTTCATGAGCACGAACCAGGCCATCTTCCCTGTTGCTGCCATGGCGCGCGTGCTCGGCGTCTCCACCGCAGGCTATTACGCGTGGCGCGACCGGCCTCCCTCCGCCCATGCGCAGGCCGACGCGGCCCTCTTGAAGCAGGTCAGGACCGTCCATGTTGCCTCCCGGCAGATCTATGGCGCGCCGCGCGTCCACGCCCAGTTGCGGGCGCAAGGGGAGAGACATGGCCGCAAGCGGATCGCGCGCCTCATGCGGGCCGCGGGCCTGATCGGCGCCAGTCACCGCCATGGCGGCCCCACCACGACGCGACCTGACCGCCAGGCCCGGCCCGCACCGGACTTGGTTGACCGCAACTTCACGGCCACGGGCCCGAACCGGCTCTGGGTGGCCGATATCACCTTCGTGCCGACGGCGAGCGGGTTTCTCTACCTGGCGGTCGTGCTCGATGCCTGGAGCCGCAAGAT
>Ga0181535_10000534_pt1 | contig 56121 bp, 54 predicted proteins | sample PEATcosm2014_Bin_44_FD_119774 | JGI IMG/M metagenome (GOLD analysis project Ga0181535, IMG submission 119774) | Peatland microbial communities from MTU Mesocosm Facility, Houghton, MI, USA - PEATcosm2014_Bin17_30_metaG | ecosystem: Environmental > Terrestrial > Soil > Wetlands > Peat | place... | reverse complement strand
GGGGACTTGCCGAGAGCAACCAGATTTTGTAAGTTATTGATTTAATTGGTTGCGGGGGCTGGATTTGAACCAGCGACCTTTGGGTTATGAGCCCAACGAGCTACCGGGCTGCTCCACCCCGCATACACAGTCTACCAACTCAGCAGACCGAGGGTCAAATTGGCCTGGCGCCGCGCTCGGCCTCGATCCGGTAAACTGCTGAGAATCCCGGATCGCCGGCGAGGAAGACCATAAATGTCTCTGCTTTATGTCGTTGTTCTGGCCGTCATCGTCGTTGTGCTGCTGGGGGTGGCGCTCTATCGCACCTCCCAGGTGAAGACCAAGGCTGACTATCTGGTGGCCGGGCGGTCGCTGCCAGCCTTCGTGCTGGTGCTGACTCTGTTGACCTCATGGATCGGTGCCGGAAGCCTCTTCGCCGGGGCTGAGAACGCCTACAAGAATGGCTTTGCCGCGCTCTGGCAGCCGGCCGGCGGCTGGCTCGGCCTGCTGCTCATCTACTTTCTTGCGCCCCGCGCGCGCAAGTTCGCGCAGTTCACACTGCCGGATCTGCTTGAGGTCCGCTATAACCAGACGGCACGGGTGCTGGGCACGATTGCCATTCTCTTCGCTTATATAGGCATCACCAGCTACCAGTTCAGGGGCGGCGGCGACGTGTTGCACCTGATCTTTCCCGATACAGTGACACCGCTGCTGGGCACTTACATCATTGCCGTCTTTGTGATTGCGACCACCGCTTTGGCCGGCATGTCGTCAGTGGTCCATATGGACACGGTCGTCGGCTCGCTGGTCACCGGAATCTGCATCATCGCCGCGCCTTATCTTTTCCTGCAGGCCGGCGGCTGGGCCGGGCTGCACGCTTCGCTGCCGCCGCAATACTTCGAGGTGCTGGGAAACTACCGGCTCAGTCCCGAGCATGTGCGCCAATCCGCAGGGATGGGCGTGATTCGCGCGCTCGAATTCCTGGTGCCGACGATGCTGCTGATGCTGGGTAACCAGGTGATGTACCAGAAGTTCTTCTCCGCTAAATCAGAGAAGGACGCACGAGTATCCGTGGTGGGATGGATTCTTGGCACTTTGCTGCTGGAGACGCTGATCGTAGCCATCGCGGTCTTCGGCCGGGCGCTTTATCCGACCGGAGAGGTCGCTTTGCATCCGCGCGAGATCATTCCCTATACTGCACGCCACGGTCTGCCCGCATTCATGGGAGCGGTGCTGCTGGGCGCGGTCTTTGCCAAGGTCATCTCAACGGCCTCGAATTATCTGTTTTCGCCGGCGTCGAATTTGGTGGAGGATGTTTTTGTTCGTTACATCTCGCCGGGAGCGTCGAACAAGAGAATTCTGATTGCTTCGCGGCTGGCTGTGGTCTTGCTGGGCTGCTGGGCGCTCTACCAGGCGGTCTATGCCGAGAGCATTCTCAAGAAGATGTTGTGGGCCTACACCATCTACTCCGCCGCGCTGACGCCGGTGGTGCTGGCGGCGTTCTTTTCAAAGCGGGTTACGGGCTGGGGCGCGGTAGCGGCAATCGGAACCGGCACGGTGGTTACGCTGGCCTGGGACCTACCGGGTGTGAAGGGCGTTTTCCCGCACCTGCTGGCAGACCGGGATGCCATCTTTCCTGCGCTCTTTGCGGCCGTGACGGCGATGATCGTGGTCAGCTTGTTTACCGCCAAACCATCGGCGAAGCAGTTAGAGCAATTCGCGGATTAAAGCACCAGCCCAGTTCGCATAAACCCCATCGAGGTGTAGTGTACACAGTTCATGGGGAAACTCAGACAGGCCGTTCGACTGGATGTCGGAATCTGCCCGAAGAGATGCAAAATAAAATCTCCCCGCCTGCCAGAACCCGTCATACACTGTCGGTGTAACCCGTGTGATGCCAATGCCCGTCGCCCACTTGACGCTCGAAATCCGCATCGAGCATGCTCAGTCGCTCAAGGACCGGCGGCAGGTTGTGCGTTCGCTGAAGGACCAGCTTCGCCAGGGCTTCAATATCTCGGTGGCCGAACTTGACGAGGCGGTAACCTGGCAGTCGGCGACCATTGGCATCGTCGCTATCTCGCGGTCGCGGGATTACCTTCACGGGCTCGTGGAAGAGGTGGAACGCGCGGCGCGGCGCATGACCAACGAACTCGGAGCCGAACTGGCCGATTCGTTCTGGGATTATCTAGAAGGTTGACCCAATGCGTATTTGACCAACATGTTGATTATGAATTAGTTGGATGCAGGTTGACTGACTGATGAGCAGTAGCTCATTAATTACCTGCAAGGTTTTGAAAAGATAAATAGGGGGGGAGGGGTACGCCTGCAAGGGATCAGAGATCAGGGGTCAGAGACCGGTTAGGCCCCTTCCCCTGAACGATTCGATTGTGCGCCTACGGAGGGAAATGATCTGCAAATGGGCACAATTCATTCTGCAGGCATGGGGCGCTCGTGAATGAGCATCCAGGAGGTACCGAACTTGTCCCGGACCATGGCGAAACGGAAGGCGAAGAAGGTCTCCGCCATGGGCATGAAGATTTCACCGCCGTCGGAGAGCAAGCTATAGAGGCTTTCGGCTTCCTCGGAGCTATCGAGACTGAGCAAGAGATAGGCGCTGCGCATGGGCAGGAAGCGATCCGGAGGGACGTCGTTGGCCATCAGCGCTGTATCACCGATCAGGATGCGAGCATGAAGAACCGCCTTTTCGCTGCCTGGCGGGATGTTTTTCGGCTCCGGCATCTGGTCGAAGGTCATCATGGAGAGGATCTTTCCGCCCAGATGCTGCTCGTAAAAGCGGAGAGCTTCGGCGCAGTTGCCGCCATAGTTGAGGTAGGTGTTCAGGTGCATCGTTTTGAACCTCCTTCGAGGAATGAATTGGAGAGGTGTGGGTTGGAAGCGACGGCATGGCGCCGAGCATTTCCAGGGTGTGGATCGTCTCAGAAACACGCTACACATTCGACTTGCGCTTTGCAATCTTCCAATGTCTAAAATCTGTCATCGGATGCCGCTTCGGCTTGTACGGAGCCCCAGGCGTCCGGCGAGTCTGTTGACAATGGCAAATCGAAGAGGAGGTTTTTCATGAGCAATTTCCAAGACTTTCCCCGCATTACCCCATTTCTTTGGTTCGATTCAAACGCTGAAGAGGCGGTCGAGTTCTACCTTACGGTCTTCAAGAACTCGCGCCGTTTGGACGCGGTGCGCAATACCGGCGACGCTCCCGGCCCCAAAGGAGGCGTGCTCACGATCGCCTTTGAGCTTGACGGGCAAAGGTTTACCGCACTCAACGGCGGACCGGCGTACAAGTTCACCGAGGCAATCTCATTTGTCGTACGGTGCGATACGCAGGACGAGGTGGACGAGTATTGGTCCCGGCTCACGGCCGGCGGCAGCGAGATTCAGTGCGGCTGGCTGAAAGACAGGTTCGGTCTCTGCTGGCAGACTGTGCCGGCACGGCTGCCTGAGCTGATCAAGCATCCAAAGGCGATGCATGCCATGATGGGGATGAAGAAGCTGGACATCGCGGAATTGGAGCGCGCTGCGAAGTCATAAACGGAGCAATTCAAGCCGCACTGCCGGCCTGTTTCGGGCGGCTATTGGTTACCGCGTTAACAAAGTCCTGGCGCCGTCCCCACGGGACTCCGTGACAGACTTGTGAAATCCCTTTTTTCCCACGCTGAAGCGCGGGGCTAACCAACTCTGCGCCTTCGGCGCGTTGATGCGGACATTACTTATGCAGTATTCGATAGTTCCAGCAGGGCCGTTCGTACCCTGTCGATGACCGGGCGCCAGTCGCCGTCGCGCTTCTGGCGGAAGAGGCGCGCAGTGGGATACCAGGGGCTGTCTTCGCGGTCCATCAGCCAGCGCCAGTCGGGAGAGTGGCCGAGAAGAACCCAGACGGGACGGGCCAGGGCTCCGGCAAGGTGGGCCATCGACGTATCAATGGTAACGATCAGGTCAAGGTTGGCCATCTGCGCCGCCGTATCGGCCATATCCCCGGTGACGGGGGCGAGGTCCGCGATGGGCAGCCTCCGGGAGGCGAGTTCGGCGGCTGCCGGCCCCATTTGAAGGGAGAAGAAGTGAACTCCTGGGAGATCGAGGAGAGTCTCTAGTAGCGCAAGTGGGACGGAGCGGAAACGGTTCTTGGGGTGATCCGGGTTGCCTGTCCATGCCAGCCCGACCTTGAGCCCTGAGGCCGGCCAGGGAATTGCCGCGGCTGAGGCGAGCGCCTCGGAAGGAACGGAGAGATAGGGCACGCGCGCGGGGACGGTCTGCAGCGTGGTTCCGAGGGCCAGCGGCAGGCTCATCAGCGGGCAATGGCAGTCAAAATAGGGCAAAGGAGCGCCGGTGCTGACCAGAGCCAGGACGCCAGAGAATCCCTTGACAAGCCGATGCAGCTTGGCAGGCAGGTCGAGTATGACTCTGCCGCCGGCTGACTGGACAAGGGGCACATACCGCAGAAACTGGAGCGAGTCGCCCAATCCCTGCTCGGCGTGGAGCAGGATGCGGGCTCCTTTGAGGGGCGCGCCCAACCAGAGAGGCTGGGTAGAGGTGCGCGCGGTGTAGACCTCCCAGCGCACTTCGTAGTTGCGCCACCCATTGACATAATCGCCCTGAAGCAGTTGCAGCAGGCATTGGTTCATCCGCGCGTCGCCGAAACCGGGATCCAAGGCCAGGCATCGCTCGCACCAGGCGGTGGATTGCACAAGGTCGCCTTTGTCGAAGTAGCCATTGCACAGGCAGTTACAGGCCTTGGCGTGCTGTGGGTTGAGCTCCAATGTCCGCTTGTACCAAGAGATGGCCTCATCGACCTTGCCCTGGGCGTGAAGGGCGTCGCCCAGGTTGCAGCAGAGGTCGGCGTGCTCAGGGGCCAGGACCCTGGCGCGCTCGAAACAGTCGATCGCCTCATCGAGTTTTTTTTGCTGCCTGTAGGCGGTGCCCAGATTGCTCAATGCATCGACGTAGTCGGGCTTGATCTTGAGGGCCCGCCTGTAGGCGGCCGCCGCCTCTTCGAGTTTCTTCTGGGCGATGAGGGTGTTGCCGAGGTTGTAGAAGGCCTCTTCGTGATCGGGCTTGATCTCGAGCGCCTGCTCAAAGCAGGAGACGGCCTCATCGAGCTTGTTCTGCGCCTTGAGCGCGTTGCCCAGGTTGGAGTGATAGAAGGGCTGCCGGGGGTTTGCCGCTATGGCCCGGCGAATCATGCGCTCGGCCATCTCGTAGCGTTTGGTCTTGAAGCCGGCCATGCCGAGCAGGTAGAGGCCGTCGGCGTGATGCACGTCAAACGTGAGGATCTGCAGGCAAAGCCGTTCGACCTCGGCAATGTGTTCGGCATGATACTCGCGCAGAGCGAGCGCGAACAGGACCTGAAGCTTTTCGGCGGTTTCGTTTTTAAGCGTTTTCGCAGGCTGCCGGGCGACAGAATTGGATGCGCGTCTCATCGAATTGACATGAGCCTTTCCCAAGAGATTGCTTTCCTCGCGGGCTTGAGCGGCCTCTGTGAATGCGCGCAGATGAACGCCGACAGTCTCGCAATTCATCGAAAGAATTGCGGATCTCTCTCCGTCCGCCGTTTGGGGCGAGGAATCTCGCATTTGCCCATGCAATTTGACCGCCCACACTGGTCATCCAAGGTTAGAAGGGACTGAAGTGAGAGTTTTCGCGGAGAGCCGTTTGACGGCCTCTGGTATGCTGAGAGGTTTAAGCAGGTCGGAGGGATTCATGCCGGAGCACAGGGGGCGGAAGCACCATCAGGACAGGGTAGCGGAGACGCTGCGGGAGGAGATCGGCGTTCTGATCGAGGGCGAGTTGGTCGATCCGCGCATTGATTTGTGCTATGTGACCGAGGTGGCGTTGAATCCGGGAGGCAAGTCGGCGCGGGTCTATGTGGCCATCGACAGCGCGGTGAAGGATATTGCCAAAGCCGAAGAAGATACAGTGGCCGGCCTGGAGGCTGCCAAGGGCTATATCCGCTATGAGCTGAAGGAACGGATGGGCGTGCGCCACGTACCCGAACTCAGCTTTCTTGCCGATCGCTCGGGACGCTTTCAATCGCGCATCGAGGAGTTGATGGACAGGCACCGCAAGCGGCAGAAGGCGACTGCCGAACAGAGCCCCACCGGGCAAAGTCCGGCCGGTGAGCAAAAAGCACCGGTGGAGTAACCCAAGCATGGATCATGCCAGCCGCAGTATTTCCCTGCAACCGATTGACAACACCTTCGGCGTTGAAACGGGTTCCGCATCGGAGCGGGCGGCGGTGAGCCTGCCGGTGAACCGGATTGAAGCGATTCTCGATCGATTGGGCCGCGGCGAGCGGTTCCTGGTCTGTTCCCATATGCGGCCCGACGGCGATGCGGTAGGCTCGATGCTGGCCGTGGGAATGCTGCTGAAACAGTTGGGCAAGCGCGCCGACCTGGTCACGGCGGATCGGATTCCGAGGGTCCATCGGGGACTGCCGGGCGTCGAGGAGATCCGCATCGCCGAACGCGTCGAGGGAGAGTATGACGCGGCGATCCTGCTGGAGTGCGACGGGCTGGAGCGGACCAGGCTGCTCGGGCTGAAGCGGCTCTTCCTGATCAACATCGATCACCACGCGACCGGCCGCGAGTATGCCGACCTGAATTGGATTGATCGCGGCGCGGCCAGCGTGGGCGAGTTGGTCTACCGGCTGGCAAAGGCTGCCGGAGTCACGGTTACGCCCGAGATGGCCACCTGCCTCTACACCACCTTGCTGACCGACACGGGGGGCTTTTGCTATGGCTCGACGCAGGCTTCAACGTTCGGTCTGGCGCAGGAACTGGTGCTGGCCGGGGCCGACCCTATCCGCATTGCGCATAATGTGTACTTTTCCACGCCCACCTCGAAGCTGCTGCTGCTGGGCGCCGCGCTGGGCAATCTGAAGCACGAGGACCGGCTGGCCTGGCTGTGGGTGACCCTGGAAGATATGGCGCGCACCTACGCCACTGAGGACGATTGCGAGGGTATTGTGAACTTTGCGCTCTGCGCCTCGGGGGTGGAGGCCGCCGTCTTCTTGCGCGAGATGCCGGACCAGCGCATTCAGTTGAGCTTGCGCAGCAAAGGCCGGGTCAATGTGGCCGGGATTGCCGAGCGGCTGGGCGGCGGAGGCCATGAAAGCGCCGCCGGATGCACGCTGTTGGGACCGCTGGAGCGCGCGCTCAACGAGATTCTGGACCAACTGCGCCCCTGCGTAGATGCGTTGGCGGTGGAGGCAGGCTCATGATTCCAGCCGGATTCCACCCGAATCTGATAGCCTTTACCCTGTCGAACCAACGCATAACCTCCGCGCTGTAAACGAGCGCGGACCCTGGCCAAAGTCTGTCAGCCTCCCCCAGAGCAAAACCAGGGATGGTGTAGCCTGATTTGCATCGCCGCAGGTCGCCGTCCGCCTGTTGGTCGCGTCGACTTGAGCGCACTGGTTCCGGGATTCATCATCCCTGGATTTGCTATAGTCGCCTTGACCGAAGCCGGCATCGCTGGTCTTTAAAAAAAATGGCCGAGCGAATGCCCGTTTGGAGAAACGCTGGAAGTGGAAAAGATTCAGCAATCATCCGCGCCGGATTCGCCCCAAGGTTGGCGCCTGCGGCTGCCCCGTTGGGCAGTTGCTCGCGAGGCGGTGGTCTTCCTGGCCTTTACCCTTTTTTTTCTTCTGTATGGGCAGACACCGCTGGTGGGCGGCGATGGCCTGGGCCTGGTTGGAGCCGATGAACCCCGCTATGCGCAGATCGCGCATGAGATGCTTGACCGGTTCGACTCTACCGACCCTTTGAGGCCTCAATTATTTGCCTGCTTGTTACCCCACCACGGTGTTTGTTCATTTAATGGCATTCTTACGACTCTCAAGCAAAAGTTGAGCGCCTGCGTCACGCCCTATCTTTACGGCCATCCCTGGCTGGAGAAGCCGGCACTCTACTACTGGCGGGCAATGTTCGTCTTCCAGGAATTCGGTATGCACGACTGGACGGCGCGCCTGCCCGCGGCCAGCTTCGCCTTCCTGATGGTGTTGCTGATCTACCTGCACATGCGGCGATTCCGCCCCGGCGGTCACCTGGACGCGGCGCTGATTACGGTGGCCTGCGCCGGCATCATGGGCTTTGCCCGCGGCGCCTCGACCGACATGCAGATGGCGGCGCCCCTGGCGATCGGCCTGCTGGGCTGGTATGCCTGGTATGAGACCGGCTCCAAGTTCTGGCTCTTCGACATCTATTTCTTCACCGGCGTGGCAACGCTGGCCAAGGGGCCAGTGGCGCCGTTTCTGGCCATCGTGATTGTGACCGCATTCGCAGCCCTGCGACGCGAGTGGTCGATTCTGAGGCGGTCGTTCTGGTGGCCGGGAGCGTTGCTCTACTTTGCCATTGTGCTGCCGTGGTTCATCGCCGTGCAGCACCAGAATCCCGATTTCTTCCGCGTGTTCTTCCTGGAACATAATCTGGAGCGCTTTGCCACCAATCGCTACGAACACCAGCAGCCCTTCTGGTACTACCTGATTGTGGTGCTGCTGGCGGTGATGCCGTGGACGGTGATCGCGGTGCGTGCGTTAATCGACGGCATCCAGACCTCGGTCTGCGAATGGCGGGCACGCCACTTCAGCAGTTGCAAGCGCTGCCCAGGCGGGCCCGGCGATGCCTTCCCGGAGTTCCTGGTGCTGTGGGCGCTGATTCCCATCCTCTTCTTCTCCCTGTCGCAATCGAAGCTCCCCGGTTACATCCTGCCCTCGATTCCGCCGATTACCATTCTCACCGGGGATTATCTCTTCCGGCGCCGGCGGCCGGGACTGAATCGCTGGGTTCTGCTGGGCCATGCTGTGCTATGCGGCGTGACGACCGTGGCCGCTCTGCTGGTGCCGTGGTTTGTGGCGCATGGCGCGCAGATGCCGCCCCTGCATGCGCTGGTAGCAGCCCTGCTGGCCTCCTGCGGCGCGGCGCTGCTGATTTTGATCGTTGTCAAGGGCTTCGGCGTGGCCCGGCTACGGCTGGTCACCTCCGGGGTGCTGGTCGTCCTCGTCTTGTTTCTCTATGGCGTGGGCCCGTTCTTTGGCATTCCGGCCATCGAGCGGACCAAGCGGGTGATTCACTTGCTCGACCGCTCCTACTCGGCACGCCCGCTGGCCGAGCAGTTGGCTACGCAGGCGCCCGGCATCGAGACGGTCGCAGTCTTTCGCGTGCGGCGCGACGTGGAATACGGACTCTCGTTCTACAGAAACCGCGCCGTGGTGAATTACGAGGAGAGCGGCGTTCCCGATGAGCAGCACCTGCTGGTGATGCGCGTGGCGGGCCGCGGCGGCGTGGATCTGCACACGCCCGCTGCCCTTGCGGAGTACCTGGAGGGCCGGCATTATGAGCAGCTTTTCAGTTGGCCGGAGCAGGGTCTGGTGATCTACATGGTTGGAAGCCGGTAGACTACAAGACGGCAGTGGTCAGCGACCAGATGTTGGAGTCGGGCATTGGGGGCGGGACTCCCACATCTCAATCCACCATTAAGTTTGGGTGGCGCACATCTCGATTGTGGGACCTGGGAATCCGCCGCGGGTTGGGGATCACCGTTCCCCACATCTCAAAATCGAGATGTGGGCCACCCAGTTTTATTGGTCAGCCATGGTCCGGATGCCATTCTTATTTTGAGTAGCTCGCGGCGGGGCTCGCGCCGTGCCATTAGAATGAGGTATTCAACAGGAGACGAATGGCGACAGGCGCTTCCATCGAGATCCTCGACCTGCGGCACTTTGCGGCGCCGGTGTTGCGCCCCGTATTGGAGGCCGAGGGCGAACTGTGGAAGCAACGCCTGCACTGGGATTACCGCGTCTCGGCCAAGCTGCTGATGCAATACCTGGATAGCCACACGCTTCCCGGCTACGCGGCTTTGGAGGGAGGCCAGGTTACCGGTTTTGTCTTCTGCGTCTACGAGGACGCCAAGGCCGTTGTCGGCGATGTCTTTGCGCTGCCCAGCGCGCACGCCAATGGGGGGCAGGCCGGCGAATCGCCAACCCAGGAGGCCTCGGCTCACGAGATCGAGGAGACGCTGCTCAAGCATCTGCTTGAGCTGCTGGTCAATTCTCCTCATGTTGACCGCGTGGAATCGCAACTGCTGCTGCATCCCTCGGGATCCCACGTGCGCGCCTTCCTTGACGCGGGCTTCCAGATTCACCGCAGGCTCTTCATGGTGCGGCCGCTACGTGGTTTTTTTGCCTCGCCACACGTGAACCTGTCCAGCGGACTCGAATTGCGCCCCTGGCGCGAGGAGGATCTAAATGCGGCCGCGCGGCTCATCGCCGCCGCTTACAGCGGTCATCCTGACAGTGTGGTCAATGACCAGTACCGCTCGGCCCACGGCTCGATGCGTTTTCTCAACAATATCGTCCGCTACTCGGGCTGCGGCGTTTTTTCATCTCAGGTCTCGCATGTGGTGGTAGACCGCAACAGCCGGGAGATGGTCGCGCTGGTACTGGGTTCGAGGGTCAGCCCCGAAAGCGGCCACATCACCCAGCTCTGCGTCCATCCGGAGTTCCGCCGGCGCGGCCTGGCGCGGATGCTGCTCAACCTGGCCGCCTCGTGCTTTCTGCGCCAGGGAGTAAGCGAAATCTCGCTTACCGTGACCGAAGCCAACTCGGAGGCCATCGATCTATACCGCTCCGAAGGCTACGAATGCACGCATCGATTCGACGCCGCGGTCTGGCAGCGCAGCAAGATAGTCTGAGATCCCACTGAGGATTACGCGGATCGGACAGGTTCGGTCATTCCTTTGTTTTTTGGGGCTTGATGTAGGACGAGAGGCTCTTCGGCACCTCACGGCAGGCGCATTGCTGTTGGTGTTCGCGGTGCCACTGGATTCTCTGCTCCAGCGTTGCCTTGAGCGGCATTTGGTTCTTTGAGTGCCATTCTTTGTTCATCGTGTGAATCCTTTAAGCATGTGTTGCCTCGTCCGCGTCAACCCATCCGCCAAGTGGAACTGATTTGGGTGCCGGGGCGAAGCATGGCCAGGACGGGACAGAGCTGGTCCTCGGCGATGCGGAGGGCGCGCTCAATCGTCTCCGGAGTGAGGTCTTCGCCGCGGAGGCGGTAGACCAGTTCGATGGCTGTGAGAATGGTCGGATGCTCTTCCCGGCGCTGGGCTTTGCCTTCGACCTGAAGGGATGTCACTTTAGCTCCCATTTTGCGGCAGAGGACCAGGTTGAGCGTGTTTGCGGCACAGGCAGCGAGACTGGCCAGCAGCACCTCAAGCGGTGTCGGTTCCCTGCCCTCGGCGGCAGGGTAATCCATAGGCAGGACGTGGCTGCGGACTTGAACATCGACACGCATATCGCCAAGGTGAATCGCGCGGACAGTAAGACCTGTCGGCATAGGATGCCCCTACGCATGAAGCGGATATTCACATACATCTTATCTCAGGAGAGGCTCCTACCGGGCAATCAAAAACATGATCCAACTGAGCGCGATCGCCGAGCCGACAAACAGAACAAAGCAATAAGCTCCATAGCGCACCATGCTGCGAGGCGTCTCGCGCTGGGTAATGCCGAAGACGACAGAGGCGAAGAGTGCGAACAGTACAACCGCCGCAAAGTGAGTCACGACTTCCTCCCGGTGCGAAGATTGTGCGCGTCCACGGCGGAAATTACGTTGAGCAGGCCGGCCACCACGATAAAGCGCGTGCCGTAGTCGGCGACGGTCACTTGCACCTTGTCAGCTCCCAGGCCTGCAAGCCGGCTGACCAGATAAAGCAGGCCATTGCCCAAATCCCCGGCCAGGCCCAGCATGTCGAGAATGTCGTGGACCTCAGACTTGAGCTCGCCATGCATGGCCAGCCCGAGCGCAAACATGGCCAGGATCGACCCCGCCAGCAGCGCTCCGCGGCCCCACTTGCGCAGCAGAAAATGCCCCGCTCCCGGCACCATCCAGCCGGCGATCAGCGGGAGGTAGACAGGAACCATTTGCGATTGAGCTTGCGCGCCGGATTGGGCGCCGGGCTGCGCACCGGATTTTGCCGCAGGCACCTCCGCGGCGCTCTTGTTTTCTTCAGTAGCCATTCCCTATTGACTATAACGCACCAAGACAGGGAACAGGGTTCAGGGATCAGGGATCGGACCCCAACTTTTTGCCTCTGGCCGCGAATCCAGCCCGTGCGGCTTCACATCTTTGTGAAAAGGGTGTGCGATGGAACTCAATCGGCCCATCTCCTGTTCCCTGGTCCCTGATCTCTGTTCCCTGTTTCTCAGATCCTCACAAGTTCCTGCTGGATTCGCCCGGTGACCCAGGCTTTGCCGGGAGCGGTCAGCATGTTCACCTCGCTGCGCACGCCGAAGTCTGGCAGGTAAATGCCGGGTTCCACCGAGAAACAGGTATTGGGCAGCAGGCGGCGCTCGTCGTGGGTTTCAAGATTATCCAGATGCGCGCCGGAGCCATGCAGCTCCTGGGCGATATTGTGGCCGGTGCGATGGGTGAAGAACTCGCCGAAGCCGGCTGCGCGGATCACCTCGCGGGCCGCATCGTCGGCCTCGAAGCCGCGGATTGGACGCCCCTCGGCAAAGGCCGCTTCTACGGCGGAGATGGCTGCGTCGCGTGCATTCCGCACGATCTCGAAGACGCGTTGCTCCCTGTCGGTGGGCTCGCGCCCCACGATTCCCGTCCAGGTGATGTCGTAGAAGATGCTGCCCGGCTTGTTCACGCGCGCCCAGATGTCGATCAGCACAAAATCCTTCTCGCGAATCCGCGCGGAACGCTCGACGGTCGGCTCGTAGTGCGAGTCAGAGCTATTGGCGTTGACGCTGACGTTGGGGCCGTTTTCCCAGACCAGACCCTCGTTGCGCATGGCCGTACACAGCCATTGGGCCAATTCGAATTCAGTGAGGGCGCCGGCCGTCCCAGTTGCCGGACGAAGAGTGCGGGCGATCTTTCGCCAACCCTCGGCGAGAATGATATCGATGGCTCGCTGAGAGACGCCGTGACTGGCGATTTGTTCCTCGCTGAGGACTGCTTCAAACTGGCTTACAAGGTCTGCAGAGCTGACTATTCGCTTGCCCAGACTGCGCAGGAATTCGACCGTGCCGGCATCCACCATCGACACGTACATGATGGCGTTATTGGGCGAGTACTGCATGGCCAGCGTTCGTGCGCCGGCCAGCATCGCTTCCAGGCCGCGGGCCAACTCCTGCCAACTCGAATACGTTCCCTTGGCGCCGGGCAGCTCGTCGAGCCGGCTCTGTTCGATGCGGTGCACCAGCTTGCGCGGCTCGCCCGTGGCGGGAACAAAGTAATACCAGCGGCGCGTGATGTGGGCTTTTTCGTCCAGGCCAAGGATGCGGCCGGCGATAGGGTCGCGGTGATGATGGTCGTAGAAGAGCCAGCCGTCGAAACCGGCTTCGCGAATTGCCGTCTGCATCACTTCGATATTCATAACGGCCATAATACGCGCGCCAGGCGCGGTGCGGGAGTCAACTGCTACAGCGCAGCCAGGGCCTCGGCCTGGGTGGGGAAGAGGCCGGCATACTTGGTGATGCCCACCATGGTGAAGACCTTGGTGAAGTGCGGCGAGAGGCCGAAGGCGTATATCTTCTGGGCGGAGTTCGAGGCCTCGATCATCATCTGGATCACCAGCGCGATGCCGCTCGAATTGATGTAATCCACCTTGCTGAAGTCGAGCAGCACCAGTTTGGAGGTCTGCTTGGGCAGCGCCTGGTAGGTGCCCAGGACGGCCTCCTTGGAGGTGCTGGCGATGTCGCCCTCGAAGCGCAGGACGGCAACCGGATGCCCGGCCGGGGAAGTAAGCTGGTCAACGCGCGCCTTGGTTTCGTTCTGCACGATTCCTATTCTCCGTATTCTCTTTGGTTATTCCGCGACTTTATCCAGCCGGATGAGCAGCCGGACATAACTGCTTTTGCCTTCGGAGCCTGCCACCCATTCGGCTTCGTCCACCAACGCCTGGATGAGGAACATGCCCATCCCGCGCGGGTCTTCCTGGCCGTGCATCTTGCGGTCGATGTCGGGCTTGGCGGGTTGTTTGGTCATGCCTTTGCCGTCGTCGATAACCTTGACCTCGAGGGCGTCGGCGCCGGCCGAGAGCACCACCCCCACGCTCAGCTTTTCATTCAGACGGTTGCCATGCTCGATGGCGTTGATGCAGGCCTCGGCGACGGCTGTTTTGAGATCTTCGACGCGGTCTTCGCGGAAGCCCATCAACTTGGCAACCGCGGCCGCCGTGCTCATGGCCACTTTTTCGAAGCCCATCCGCGAGGGCAGCCGCACCTCAACCCTGGTGGACTTGAACTCGGTCATGCCGTCGTCTCCGGCCCGCTCAATCCGCGGCATAGCGCCAGTGCGGTCATGTCGTCTCCCTGCGGCCCGCCTTCAGCAAAGTCCTCGATGGCCGCCCACAATGCATCGAGGATACCATCGGCCTTCTCCGCTGGACATTGCAAAAACACATTTAGAAGCCGCTCGGGACCAAATTCCTCATCCCCCCGGAAGACCTCTGTCAGCCCATCGGTATAGAAAAGGAGCCGCGTTCCTGGCGTGAATCCGCATCGTTCGCTCTCGTATCGCATTCCCGGCAGCATTCCCAGCGGAGTGCCCGCGGCCTCAAAGAGACGCGGCGCGGCCTCGGGCTGGACGAGAAAGCCTGGATTATGGCCGGCGTTAACGACCTCGATCTCGCCGGCCTCGGGATGGAGGCGGAGGAAGATGGCGGTCACGTAGCGGCGGCGGGCCTCTTCGCCCTCGGCCCAGTGGTGCTGGTTCATGCGCGCGGCCAGCTCGCCCAGCGGAGGGCCTTCGGCGGCCATCGCCCGAAAGGCCGAGCGGAAGCTGGTGGACATCATGGCCGAGGCCATCCCCTTGCCCGCAACGTCTGCCACGGCCATCAAAATACTGCCGTCGGGTTGTGAGACGACATCGAGATAATCGCCGCCCACCTCGTAGCAGGTATCGGAGCGGAAGCTCAGCGAGTAGCCGGGGATCGACGGCAGCTTGTGGGGCAAGAGCGAACGCTGAATGGCGCGGGCCGCGTCCATATCCTGCTGCACGCGGGCGAATTCGAGATTGCGCTTGTGATTGCGGGCGTTTTCAAGAGCCACGGCCGCCTGCAATGCCAGCCCCTCGATGAAATCGGCCTCGTAGAGCGTCAATGCGCGGCCGTCGGGAGGCGCAACAACCAGATCCGCCATGCGCTGGCCAGTGCGATCGTCGAGAGGATAGGTCAGAGCGGACGCACCATTGGCGTCCCCGTCCGGCGCTTCGCCATAGGCCATTCCTGCCGACGGAAAGGCTGCTCCGGCCATCTCCAACTCGCGGACGACGATGCGCAGAACCTGCTCCAGCACCTCATCCTCGCGGGTAGTCGAATGGACCTGACGCGAGGCCTCGAGCAGCGCCTGCAAGCGCGCCACCTGCTGTTGCAGATCGATCGTCTCGCCGTTGCCGGGAAGCTGAATTTCAGTTGCCATCGCGTCCAATCCCCCCGTGGGCTTTCACTTTAGCACGCCAAGAGCCCCGCCGGGTTAACCCGCATTCGGTTCAGTCAATTCATTCAGGATCCTATGGGCAATATCCGCATCCGAAAGGGCGGATTGAGCCTTGTCTCTCCTGCCGGCAAGATCAGCATAAAGCCTGAAGACGCTTACCGCGAATGCGGCCATTTGAACTGGATAGTTTGGCAAGCTGCCTGGCGGAAAAAGCTCCCGGTGATCTTCAAGGAAAGCGGCCGCCTCTTTCAGTATCCTGTGTTCCTCGCGGCCTGCCTCATTTTCGTAACTGAATACCCACTCGTTGACGCGATGCGCAATCTCAGGCTGAGCCTGCTCATCAACAGAGATACCCGTTGCGGCAAAAACACGGCAATCATAGTCGCGGCAGGTCCGCGGACGATCCTCATAGATGGAGCACTCGCCCCCGGCCAGCATCGGGCAGTTGCCCTGGTCGCCATACCCCATCAGCAAGTGTCCCTTTGGCCGGCCGGGAGCGGGGAAAAGCAGTGCGCGGGGAATTTGACGGATGGTTTGCTTTTCATCCGGCTTGATATGGATGAACATGGAAGAGCGGCAACAGCCTCTACAGGAGCCGCAAGGCACATCGGCTCCGCCAACGCCTGATTGCAGCGAGGCTTCGGTTGCACGCAGCCAGGCGGAAAAGTCTCCTGCAGCGGTCGCGATGGAAGCGTCACCGGCGTTCTCTGGTTCATGGCTCATCTCGAATGTGATTATAGATCTGCATCGAAATCCTTCGGTCTTCAGCGCAGGATCAAGAGCCGGCAAGTGCTCGAATGTCTTGGGTCTCCAAGATCCGTTTCTCATACCCCTGCCGCGCCACGGCCAGCATTGCTTGGCCGATGTCGCGGGTCGAGAGGACCAGGCTCGGCAAAGCCCAACGAAGCAGCGGCAAGAGCGGACTTGTGATGCTGTAAAGGATCCGGTAGGCAGGCGTCTTAGACTTGATCCCGTCAAGAGGCTGGATGATTCCGGGACGGAATAGATATGCCTTGAGCGGCAGACGCAGGAGGGCATTTTCTGTTCGTCCCTTGACGCGCGCCCACATGACGCGGCCATTCTCCGAACTATCGGTTCCAGCCCCGGAGACGTAGATGAAGGTCATGCCCGGATTGAGACGGCCGAGGGTCTCTGCTGCGGCCATGGTCAGCGTGAACGTGATGCGCGCGTAATCGGCCTCTTTCATGCCGGCCGACGAGATGCCGAGCGTAAAGAAGCAGGCGTCGAAGCCAGCCAGCCGGGGCTCGATGTCAGCGAAGCTCGACAGATCGGCGCGGACAATCTGGTGAAGCTTCGTGTCTTGTACGCCGGTCGCCGTACGCCCCATAGCCGCCACCAGTTCTACATCCTGAGCGCGCAGGCATTCGCGTAGAACTCCTTGCCCCACCATCCCCGTCGCGCCAAAGATCAGCACCTTCATTGCGTCCCTCTTGTTAGCTTGGACAGGGCGAACGCGGGAATAGTCTCAGAGTGAGTCTTCCTGGGATTTGAGGTGATTCACAGAAGGCGATTGCACAAACGAGATTGAAAGCTTGAGCTGAGTACCCATTATGAAACGCCTGATTCTCCAAAAATTCATCGATGACTACCGCGGGCAACGCTTGTTTTCGTTGGCAATGCGCTGGGGAAAGAATTAGCTTAATGATATGCGAAAGATCATTTTCATTAGGACCTGGGCGGCGCTGATCGCTCTGGGCGTGATCGGCTTTGGAATTTGCGCGGCGCAACAGAACGCCGCTTTGCCGGATGTAACGATTGCGCCGAAATCGAGCGCGGCGGTGAGCGCGCAGGTTATCGACCAGGCCAGGGAGCCGGTGATTTCGCAACAAGACAAGCTACTGCTGATTCGCAGCAAGATCAAGTACGTCTTTGTGCTCTTCCAGGAGAACCGGTCTTTTGATTTTTACTTTGGCAGCTATCCGGGCGCGGATGGCCTCTACTCAGGAGCGGATGGACCTTATCCCTACGGCGAGGTCGCGGGGTTCACGCAACTACTGGTGAATACAGATGGGAGCATGGGAACCATATCTCCATTCAAGATTCCGGCGACGGTGACCGACGCGGCGGGCAAGGCGGTGCCGCTTTATCCATCCGACATCGCCTCGGTGAATCACTCGCACACGGCCATTGCACGCAAGCTTGCGCTGGACTCGAACGGCATGGCGCAGAACTCGGAGTATGCGTTGACCGAGGAAGGCGTGACGCTCGTGAACGGCTTTCCTTCGAAGGCGCCGACGCTCGAGCGCAAGCAGTTTGGCGAGCTGGTGATGAGCCATGTGGATTGCGACACGGCGCCTTTTCTCTGGCGGTATGCGGACCGCTTCACGCTCTTCGACCACTTCATGGATACGATCATCGGGCCATCGACGCCCAATGCAATTGCCATGATCTCGGGCCAAAGCGGCGAGACGCAGTGGATGCTGCATCCGGACGCTGCAACAACGGGCGGGCAGGGCAAGAGTGCGGTGGTTCCGGTGGTCGATGATCCGGGGCCCTACTGGGGATCGGCTCTGGACACGGCAAACAAGCTGCATCAGCCGCAGGCCGTGCCGCCCTCCAACAGCATCTCGAAGAACCTGACCTTCGCCAGTTTGCCGCTCTCGTTTATGGGCGACGCGATCAAGGACACCACGGCCGCCGATTACAATCCCGACTTCGATCTGCCCGATGTTCAGAACGACATTGAGAAGATCGCCGGCCATGGCGTTAAGGCCATCGACTGGGGATGGTATCAGCAGGGCTACGATCATGAGGTCAACGACGCCTCGTGGAAAGCGTCTCATGAGGGTTATGTTGCGCATCACAACGCGCCGCAATACTTCGGCTACGTGGCAAACAACCCGCAAGCCAGCACGCATCTGCATGGGTTGAGCGAGTTCTTCGACGCGGTTGGCAAAAAGCAACTGCCATCGTCGGGCGTCTTTTATGTCCGCGGCGGCTATGGCAATATACGCAACTGGAAGCCGGTGGACCCGAACCCAAAACTGGCCGAGGTCTTTAGCGGCAACGACGATCATCCGGGCTACTCGGACACGCAGATCAGCGAGGCGCTGCTGGCCGAAGAGGTCAATGCGATCGCGGCCAGCCCGTATTGGAGCCAAAGCGCGATCATCATCACCTACGACGAGTCGGACGGGCTCTACGACCACGCGCAGCCGCGGATACGTTCGCATGACGCGAACGGGCTGCCACTGGAGCAGGGGCCGCGAATTCCAGCGATTGTGATTTCGCCTTACGCGGTGGCGCATGGCGTCTCACATGTGCCGTCGGAGCACAGCTCGATCATTAAATTCGTGGACGAGCTGTTTAATCTGATTCCGCTCGCAGACCTGCCCGACGAGATGCACGCACGGCAGATTGGCGCGGATAAGTTTGGCCAGCCGAACCTGGGTCCGGCGGATGATCTTGTTCCGGGCGTGGGCGATATGACGTCGGCCTTCGATACGCTTCGGCTCGAAGGCAAAAGCGCGCCGCTGAGCGCCGAGTACGCGACGATTCCGGCGGCGGAGATCACCAGCTTTCCTCATGCGGGCGGGGCGGGCTGCAAACAACTGGAGATCAAGCCGACCGATAGTGGGATTCCGAATCCTGTACCGGCGGACTTCAATCCGCGGCCCGATACGACGCCGGGCATTCCGGCGGCGGGCGGGTGGATGCCGTAGTGCGAAGGCAAGCGTCCAAGAGATGAAAGGAAGCTCGAATATGCGGCTACTAATCGCGTTTTTGTTGATGGGAGCCACCGCCGGAATCTGCCAGACAGTTGCTCTGGAGCCCCCTGCGGAACTGGTGGTGAACCGCATTCTCTCAAACGAATTGTATTCCGGGTGGGATGAGAAGATTCTGGTTACACTTGGCGATGGATCTGCAGCTGCGCTAACAAAGTATCTTTCTGAAAGGGACCCCAGTCCGCCTGAGATCAGATTGAGCCTGTTCATGATCCGAAGGTCCTTTGATGTCCCTGAGGCAATCGTGATTGAGGCGGACCGACGACCGAGGACAGCATTATTTGTGCTGAAGCGCCTTGAGAGCCTCCAACTTTCTGACGAACTCAGAAATGAAGTCAAAGACACCAGGAAAGCAATCCTACGTGCGTCGAGTAAGTAAACCGTTAATCCTGACGCTCGTGACGCTAGGTGCATGCCGCGTTACGTGCATGGCCCAGATCGCTGCAGCCCACGAAACGACCCTGGCTCGCGTTCGAGCGGTGGGAGTGCTGCGCTGCGGCATCGATGTTGAGGAGGCCGAGTACTCGACAACCGACGATCACGGAAATCGCGAGGCCTTTGACGCCGATCTCTGCCGCGCGGTCGCAGTGGCAGTGCTTGGAAAAGATGCGAAAGCGAGAGTGGCCCATTATCCCGACGACAACACCGCCATGAAGGGCCTCACCAGCGCCGAGGTGGAGATGGTAGCGACGCTACCGGACGACTTCACTCATGCCGAGGGAACACACCTGACACTCACGCGGCCTGTGTTGTGGGATGGCGTTGGGTTTCTCACGCCGGAGGGCATCCCGGTGATCCGAGCGAGACAGTTGAGCGGCAAGAAAATCTGCTTTCTTGCCGAAACCACTGTCGAGGAGAGCGTCCGCGCGTGGTTTGCTCGCGAACATTTGGAGTTTGTGCCCTTTCCGTTTCAGGAAGAAGGCGAGATGCAGGCGGCCTTCGCTACCGGCAACTGCGGTGCACTGGCCGGTGACCGGACGCGCCTGGCCCAGACGCGAGCGGCTTTGGCGCGGCATGGAAGGCAGGCGCGCCTGCTGCCTGAGACCATTTCAACGGACCCGCTGGCGGCAGCCGTTCGCGAGGACGATCCACAGTGGGCGGCGATCGTCCGCTGGGTGATGGAAGCGCTCGTCCAGGCGGAGGAGAGCGGTGTCACGCGGGCCAATGTGAAGACCAAGCTCGCGTGTGCCGATAGTGATCCCGTGCTGCCGTTTTTGCTGGGCGGCTCGCACCAGATTGGCTCTCTTCTTGGACTCGATGACGGTTGGGCCCTTCGCGCGATTGAGGCGACGGGGAATTACGGCGAGATCTACGAGCGAGACCTGGGCGGCGGGTCAGCGTTGAAACTGCCGCGCGGCGAAAACAATCTGCGGATTCACGGCGGCGCGATGGAGGCATTGGCCTTTAAGTAAAGCTGTGCCAGAATGGAAAGAACTCTGCGCCGGCGGCAGGAATTGCTCTTGCCAGCTTGCCGGACGGCTGCGGGGTGCGAAGATTAAGGAATGACCTCCACATTTGCTCCCACTTTGGGCGTTGGCCCTCAGGGGAAGTTCGCGATGCACCGCGTCGCGCTCATCTACAATCCGGCTTCAGGCCAGCACTCGATTGGCCGCCGCGCCGCCATCGAGAAGGCGCTTCAAGTTCTGCGCGCGGCCAGAGTCGAAGTGGAAGCGCTGGAGACGCTCGCGCCGGGCAGCGCCGGCGTACTGGCCAAGGAAGCGATAGGCCGCGGCTGCGACACGATTCTTGCCTGCGGCGGCGATGGCACCGTCCATGAGGTTCTTCAGAGCCTCGTGGGGACCAACGTGGCTTTGGGCGTGGTTCCGCTGGGCACGGCCAACGCACTGGCGGCGAATCTGGGTCTGCACTCCTCCCCGGCAAAGGCTGTCCGCAAGCTGTTGACCGCTGAGCCGGTGCGCTTTTCGGTGGGCCAGATCTCCTATTCGGATGCTGCGGGCGCGACGCGCTCGCGCTACTTTACGGTGGCAGCCGGGGTGGGCGCCGACGCCTTGTTTCTCTCCCGGCTCGACCCCGGCCTCAAGCGGCGATTGGGCTACTTCCTCTATGTGATCGAGGCCTTTCGTGTCTGGGCAACGCACGACTTTCCGCTCTTTGAAGCGGCCTTTGTGGAGCCGGAAAGCGCACAGCCGCGCGTGGAAGAGATCTCTGAGTTGCTGGCGGTGCGCATCCGCGATTTTGGCGGAGTGCTGAATCACATGGTTCCCGGCGCAACGCTGCACAAGAACGGCCTTCGACTAGTGGCCTTTAAGACGCGCAGCCGCTTTCGCTACTTCACTTTCCTGATTGGGGTGGTCTTTGGCCGGCAGAAGTTTTCTCACGGAATCGAGCTGCTCGATGCGGTTTCTGTCGAATGCCGGCCGCGCAACGGCTCGTCGACGCGCGTGCATGCCGAGGCCGATGGAGAGTTGCTTGGCGATCTGCCGGTGAGGCTCGAGATTGTGCCGGATGCCGTCACCCTGCTGATTCCACCCGACGCGAGGCCGTAAGACAGCCTACAGCGGACAGCTGGCAGTTGCGTTATCTGCTGCAACGAGTTTGCAGCCGCCGGGTGATCACGGCTTGGAGTTTGCCAGGTTGCTCAAGTCGGCGGATTTCAACTGGCTCAGATCGGCCTGAATAGCTTGCCCGTGAGACGGGTCTTCTCCAGCCTGAACCGGCAGCGAAGTGCCAGCGTAGAAATCGAGAATGTTATCACGCAGTTGGGCTGACGTCCGATCAAAGTGTGTTGCGGATAGCCTGGCCAGAAGGCTTGCGTAGGTTTCATCCGCCAGCGAGTATTCGCCGGCCTTGGTTATGCTGCCGTCATCGAGATCGCAGTCTGGGAGCACAAGTTTGCCGGCGCGCACCTCTTCCAGCAGATCGCGAAAGTGATCGGTGGTCGTGTTGATGCTCTTGATATACAGGTCTTCGGTTTTCGGGGTTGGGTTGTTGAACCCCAGTCCTTTGAACGGGCCAACCTTCGGCACAAAGCGCAGAAGCGTGGACAAGATTCGCGTGCCCACGCCCGGCTTTGTATAAGTCTTGCCCCAATTGCGCTCATAATCCGCACGAGACAGGCGATAGAGGAACTTTTGCCGCGCGAAGTTCGGCGTCTCGCGCATCAGATCTTTCTTGTGGACCTGAAGAGCCACCTGGGTCATCTGCGGAATCAGCCGGCTGATGAAGAAACGGTAGGAGCCGACCGCCAGGTCCTCATGCGGCAGTACGTCCTTCAATTCCAGCCCGTAGACGACGGGGAATACCCGTTCCAGCAGCGGTTCCGAAACCTCGAATCCTATGAAATCGTGGAACTGCTCTGGCGCGTATCGGTTCTTCGCCACCTGCAAGGTGTCGAATCCAAATTCGGTCTTCAGGTGCGCTGTTTTGTCCTGGGCATAGCGCACCGAGCTGCCATACTTAGCCCTCAGCTTTGGATAGTGGATCGCGACCGCCTCATTGACCGCCGGGTGGCCGTCGATGTCTGCCACGTAATGCGAGAGGGCGCCGAGCGCAAAGGCATACTCATCGGGAGTCTGGCTTTCAGCCAGTAACTCGCGGACAAAATCCCCGGTGCGAACATAGTGCGCCAGGTTGCTGAAGTCCTTGTTGCCGAATGGGTAGTAGCCCAGATCCTGAATCACCGAGCCGCCGTAGGCGTAGGCATGAGCTTCCTTGATCTGATCGTCGGTGATGCCGGGAAAGCGCTGGACGAGAAGAGGCCGAATCTCGGAGACCCATGCCAGGTCGATGATCTCCTCGTGCGTGAGGACGGAGTAGGCGAACAAACGGTTACCGGCCGCAAGCGCGACAAGCAAAACCGCCGTGAAAACAATCCGCGAACGCCAGATCCGGATCATCAAAAGGGGCTTGGGGTTCAAATCCGGCCTAGCAAGACCAGGATAACGAGGATGATCAGGATGGTTCCGAGACCTCCGGACGGGTAATATCCCCAACTCCTGCTGTGCGGCCAGGTTGGCAAGGCGCCGATCAACATTAGAATCAACAAGACAATCAGGATTGTACCGATCATAAACTCCTCCTAGCGGTGCGCTAATCTTGTTTTGCGCGCTTTCTGAGCTGCAACGAACTTAGTTTTTCAGGCTGCGGCGGAAGAATCTGGTCAATCTGACACAGTAGAGAATTCGCCACGTCTTCTTCAGACATCAAGGTAAGATGCGTCAAAGCAGCGGGCGGTTGCTGCGAAGAGTCCGGCAGCGCAATCCAATTTCGACCCGGCTTCGATTTGCCTCGCGGTCGCCCCGGCTGCAATCATTCGTGCGAATGTTTTTCTCAGGGGGAAGACTGGAATGAGCAAGAGCAGCTTGATTCTCATTGCCGCGGTCGCGGCTTCTTCGTTCACCCTCGCGGCGCAACCCTCCGGCTGGCCACCCGCGCCCGGCCATCTAACGCTGAATCTCTGGCCTGGCGCCGCTCCTGGCGCGGCTACGAACCTGCCGGCCGAGGCCGACACCAACACCCCTAAAGATCCGCTGATCGCCGGCCGGCCGATCGTTCGCCTGGGCAACGTCTCCACGCCGACGCTGACGATCTTCCCGCCGAAGGTCAAGAACACAGGCGCCGCGGTCGTGGTCTTTCCCGGAGGCGGGTACAGAATTTTGGCCATGGATCTTGAAGGGACCGAGGTCTGCGATTGGCTCAACGAAGCCGGCATCACCTGCGTGCTGCTCAAGTATCGCGTCCCGGATTCGGGCCCATATCCCAAGTCTCCCGCCGCGCTTCAGGACGCGCAACGCGCCATGGGCCTTGTTCGCCAGCACGCCGCGGAGTGGAAGATCGATCCGAATCGCGTCGGCGTTCTCGGCTTCTCTGCCGGAGGACACTTGGTGGCCGCCATCAGCACACACTTCGATCAGCGCCTCTATGACCCGATCGACGCAGCAGACAAGCTCAGTTGCCGGCCCGACTTTGCCGTGGTCATCTATCCCGGCTATCTTGCCCTAGCAGACAAGAACTTCGCGGCAAATCCCGAGATCAATCCGACCGCCAATACGCCGCCCACGTTCATCGTGCAGGCCGAGGACGACCCGGTGCATGTAGAGAACTCCACTGTCTATTTCCTTGCGCTTAAGAACGCCAAGGTTCCGGCAGAGCTGCACATTTATTCCGAGGGCGGACACGGTTACGGATTGCGGCAGACGGAACTTCCGGTGACGAAGTGGCCTGAAGGTGTGGAGACCTGGCTACGCACGATCAAGGTGCTCCCCGTCCAATAGCCGCTACAATCTCTCTCATGGTGATTGGTGTTCTTACCGTCTCCGACCGTTGCTCGCAGGGTCTGATGACCGACACTGCTGGTCCTGCCGTGGCGGCGCTCGCTGGACGGCAATGGCCACAGGCCGAGGTTGTGACTGGTCTGGTGGCTGACGACGAAGATTCCATCGCCGCTGCGCTCGCAAGGTTTACCGCTGAGGGTGCGGCCTTGGTTCTGACTGTGGGCGGGACGGGACTCGGGCCGCGCGACCGAACTCCGGAAGCGACACGCCGGGTGATCGACCGCGAAGCACCTGGATTGGCTGAAGCGATGCGCTCGCTGGGGTCTGCGAAAAATCCCCTTGCGTGGCTTTCGCGTGGCATGGCCGGACTGCTTGGCAAGACGCTCATCGTCAACCTGCCCGGCAGCAAACGCGGCGCGGAAGAAAGCCTGATGGCGATTTTGCCTCTGCTTGCGCATGGCATCGAGATCGCCGGGGGCGGGCAAACGCACCCATAGCCGCGGACGTTCAATTGCATGAATGCGGCATTTGAAGAACGGCGATCGCGATCAGGCAGCGGCGTAGCCGTCTTTTGCTTTGGACCTTCGCGCGCGCACCGGCTTTGCCTGGGCGACCGATAGCCGCAGACCGACTGTCTTGAGGACGGCGACGAGTGTTTTAAGCGTCGGATTGCCCTTCGGCGAGAGCGCGCGGTAAAGAGACTCGCGGCTGATGCCTGCCTGGGCGGCTACCGCTCCCAGGCCACCGTAGGCCTCGGCAACGGCACGCAAGGCAATCAGCCCTCCAGCGCGCTCTTCGGGATTGTCGAGGGCCTCCATGGCAGCTTTCAGATATTCGACCGCAAACTCCCGGTCCTTGCGCAACTCATCGACTTCCCATTCGTGATAGGAACCGACGCCAACTAGTTTGCTCATGGTTGCCTCCTTTTCCACTCTGCCCAAATCGTTTTGGCTCGGGCTATATCCTTTGACTGGGTATGCTTGTCTCCCCCGCAGAGTAGAACGACCCAATGTTGATCGTGCCGACCGCAATAGACACGATATCCAGCCCCAACGTGAATTCGCAACTCTGTCACGCCCTCGCCCACTGGCTTCGCGTCGCCGAAGTTGCCTGATTCGATCTGTCGCAGTCGAGTTGCGATCCTGGATTTCGCCATTTTGTCTCGAAGCGCCGTGATCCACTCGATGAAGGGAGAACGCCCGTTTTCATCCCGATAGTAGACGAGCTCGATCACAGGATGATTGTAGCATAAAAGCTACAAACATGATCAAGGAACTGGTCGCCGATTCTCAGCAGAGGTGGTATTCTTCCGCAATGGAAGACGAAAGGGTGGCAAGAACGCTCGGCGGATTTCTTGACATCGTTGCTAAGATTAGGACGACGTGGCAGGTCAAATCTAAGAAAGAGCTCTGGTTCCGCGGCGAGGGTAGAGACTACCAAGATACACGGCTCCGCCCTTCGCTATACAGGCCCCTTAACGGCTTTGCCCTCAAGTCTCCAGCCGATCTCATTGAGATTGAAGATGACCTGTTTCAGCGATTTCTACATGTCGCTGCCGATATGCCGGGCGGAAACCCCGATGATGACTGGTTCAGTTATGCCTTGATGCAACATTCACTTGCCCCTACCCGACTGTTGGATTGGTCCGACGGAGCACTTGTTGCGCTACATTTTGCGTTGCGCTTTGAGCATGAGAAGCCCCAGGATCGCTTCGTTTATGTCTTGGATCCGTATTGGTTAATTGACTACATCAAAGCCGAGACCAGCGACCACGAATCGGCCAAGCTAACCTGGGCGGAGTATTGCAGGAAACATCCTTCAAAAAATCTGGATGAGGATGATTGGGACGAGTGTTACCTCCCAGTGGAAGGTGGACACGATGAGGTGCCGATTCCCAACTTTCCATTGCTCTTAGATTTCGACCACTTTTCTCGACGGGTTTCCACACAGCGCAGCCAATTTGTCCTGATGGGAACTGATGCCGATTTCTTCAACAGGCTTCTGGACATGACAGATGCACGTATCAAAGTTATTAGGATAGAAAAGGAATCGGTCGCCGAGATGCGAGTTGCGCTTCGCGATGCAGGCGTTACTGAGTCAGTAATCTATCCCGACTTGGACGGCCTTGGACGTGAGCTGAAACAGCTTTGGGCGGAGAGGCTGCGAGAGGCTTCTTAGTCGCGCTGGAGCGGAGACGTTCACCTTTATCAGTTCAAAAACATGGTGCGATAGAGCGTGTCACGCTGGACGGGTTTGAAGCCGGCGTCGCGGATGATTCTTCTTAGCTCTTCTTCGGTGGTGCAATTGCTCGTTCCAGCGGCTCGGACTACGTTCTCCTCCAACATCACCGAGCCTACGTCGTTGCCGCCGAAGTGCAGGCCTAACTCCAAAACTTTTAATCCTTGAGTTACCCAGCTTGCCTGCACATTCTCTATGTTATCGAGATAGAGGCGAGAGATGGCCAACACTTTTAGATATTCAACGCTGGTTGCTTCTTCCCAACCGTTGCCGCCGAGGGCGGTGTTCCTGGGCTGAAAGCTCCAGGGGATGAAGGCTGTGAAGCCGCCGGTCTCTTCCTGTAAACGGCGCACCACCTCGAAGTGGTTAATGCGCTGGTCGAAGGTCTCGCCGACGCCGAACATCATGGTGGCCGTCGTTCTCATGCCTAACTGATGCGCGGTGCGATGGACGCTGACCCAGTCCTCTGTATTGCATTTGATGCGGGCGATACGCCGGCGCACGTCGTCGTCGAGAATCTCGGCGCCGCCGCCGGGAATGGAATCCAGGCCCGCGGCGCGCAACCGGATGATGGTCTCGCGCAAAGGCAGGTCGGAGTATTTGGCGATGGCCAGCACTTCAGAGGCGGTGAGGCAGTGGAGCCAGATCTCGGGGAAGCGCTGCTTAATGCCCGAGAAGAGCCGTTCAAACCAGTCGATCTTAAGATCGGGATGGATGCCGCCCTGCATGAGCACGCCGGTGCCGCCCATCTCCAGTGTCTCGGCGATCTTGTCGTAGATCACTTCGAAGTCGAGGATGTAACCCTCTTCAGACCGAGCCCCTTTGAGCGGCCGGTAGAAGGCGCAGAAGGTGCAGTACTCGGTGCAGAAGTTGGTGTAGTTGATGTTGCGGTCGATGATGTAGGTGACCACGCCTTCGGGATGAAGGCGGCGGCGCACGGCATCAGCCTCAAACCCAAGGCCGATCAGGTCGGGGGAGTGGAAGAAGTCGAGTGCCTGTTGCCGCGTCAATCTCGCCATCTGGGGCATATGTCGATTTTAGAGTATCTTCATTGTTTATGAAATTCGGGGTTCGTGGTATCCCACCCTAGCCGCAATAGCAAAGACGCGGCGAGGGTGGGGCACCCGTGCTTCCAGAGCGGGGCGGGTTAGCGCAGCAGCGCGCTTGCGGCCCAGAGGATCGGAGCCTGGCCGTGGAAGTCGCCAGTGCGGCGAGGGCGGGACAGATAGTAATCGAGATCGTTGAGTTTGCCCGTGCCCGCACAGACACTTGTTATGTCGTTGTTCTGATCAATGTAGCCGACGATGGCCAGCCAGGCCTTGCGCGCAGCGGAGCCATACGCTGCGGCGTCGAGCCAGCCATTTTTGACGCCGGTGATCATGGCAAAGGTGAACATAGCGGAGGCGGAGCTCTCAGGCCAGGCTTCATCATGGTCGATGAGCTGGCGCCACATGCCGTCTTTACCCTGGTACTTAAGGAGCGCGGCCATCATGCTGCGATAGCCCGAGAGAATGCGAGCGCGCTGGGGGTGGTCCAGCGGCAATGAGCGGAGCATCTCGGCCATACCCGCCGCGAACCAGCCGTTGCCGCGTCCCCAGAAGAAGGGGACGTCAGGAGCGTGATAGAAGAGGCCATTCGGCTGCTGCAGTTTGTCGAGATAGGCGACCATCTCTCTGGCGGCGCGGTCGAGATAGGTGCGGTCTCCCGTGGCGCGGTAGGCCTCGAGTTGCAGCATGGTGAGCATGTACATGTCGTCGACCCAGAAGCGCGTCTCGGCGGAGAGTCCGTCGGGCGTGGGCTTCTCCCACTGGCGGTCGGCCCACGATTTGCCTTCGGCGAGGAAGATTGGATCTTTGGTTTGAATGGCGATCTCAAGAGGAACCACGCCAAAGATTGAGTCGTCGACGTGATGCCGTTTCGGCCGCAGCACAGCTTCGGCCCCGGCGGGCATCAGCGGCTCAAAGCGGGCAATCAGCTCCTTTCGCAATCCATCGTCGTGTGTTAGTTGCGCAAAGGTCAGCGCGCCATACCAGGTGCCGACTTCGGAGTAGTGGATGGTGGTGGTGGGCGAGTCAAAATGCGGGCTGGCGACAAAGTGCTCGGCTACTCTCTTGCCTACCTCTTGCGGCGAGGAGCCCTTAGGCCAGTTCGCTAAATAATCGACGCCCTGCGCGGAGGCCGTCACGGTCAAGGAGAAGGTGAGGAGGCTCAACAGCAACGCCCGGTTGAGGATTCTTGCTTGTTTCACCAGAATCTCCGATTCAGTTCTGCGCTTCAAATCTCTGAAAGTCCTGCCGCCAGTCCATTGAATGATCACGCGGTTGCATCATTTGCCGGAATCGGGTTTTGGGGCGGGCTTGGGCGCGGGCTGCGGCTTCTTTGCAGGGGCGGAGACGCCGAAGCTCAGCAACAAGAAATTGAAGCCTTTGCGCAGCGTGTCGAACAGGCTCATGGATCGATTCCCTTCCCCTCGCGATTACTTCTTCTTCGCTGGAATCTTCGCTTCCGGCGGCGCTGGCTCTCCGCGCAGAATCTCAACCGCTACCGGGGGCAGCGGCTTGTCGGCGTTGCCCAGCAGCAGGGTCACCTGCCACAGTTCGGTTTCGGTCAGCAGATCCTTGTAAGACGGCATGCCGGTGAGCCGGATGCCGTTGGCCACCTTCCAGTACGTCTCGCCCAGTGGGTCGTCGGTGACGCCCATGATCGTCTCTGTACCGTGCTGGTGTTGCTCCCACAGCGCTGGCGCGTCGGGATACATGTGCGCGCCAAAGACCGAGGGCTTGCCGTGAAGCCCGTGGCAGACAGCGCATTTCTCACTGTAGATGTGCGCGCCCGCCACCAGATTGCCCTCATCGACTGCAATCGGCGGGCTCTTTACAATCTCGCGGTTGATGCGGGCATCGAGCAGCATTCCGGTAATCTGCCTCTCCGCTGGGAGGGGAGGGTCGGCCACTGCTACCGGAACAGTGCCACGCCAGACCCATAAGGCCAGGGCAATCGGAACCAGCAAGATCCCCAGAAAGACTCCAGCTAACAAACGACCCATCTTTGTTCCAGCCTCCGTTGCCCTTCATGGTAGAGCATTTTCGAGCGTTCGTGCGGAACGAAAGGGTGGCTTCTGGGTGAATTCAAAAGATTTACTGGACAAATCTGTCTGAATTTGACACAGTTTCGCCATACCGCGCTGGCGTCCCCGGCAAACGCGATTGTGCTGCCGGGCGGAAAACCGGCCTCGGCGCCCGCGGTTTTCCCCACATGAAAGGAAATCCCCCATGGCAGATCACTCAAAGATGAAACTGGGCCGCAAGGCCATCAAAACCGATTCGCGCACCCTGGCATTCGGCGACTACCTCACGCCCGCGCTGCCGCCGCCTCCGGCCGCCGCCGACTGGACAAAAGGAATCGTTGATTGGGGCATGATGCTCAACGACACCCTCGGCGACTGCACCATCGCCGGGGCGGCTCATGCCGTGCAGGTGTGGACCGCCAACAGCGGGTCAATGGTCACGATCCCCGATCCGACAGTTCAAAGCTACTACCAGCAGTGGGACGGATACGTCCCCGGCAACCCCAGCACCGACAATGGCGGCGTGGAGCTGGACGTTTTGAACGACTGGCAAAAAAATGGCTTTGCCGGCCACAAGCTGCTGGCCTTTGCCGATCCGAAGGTGGCCAGTCTGGTGGAGATCCGCCAGTCTATCGCGCTCTTCGGCGGAGTCTACATCGGCCTGTCTCTGCCGATGACGGCGCAAAGCCAGGACGTGTGGGATGTGGTTCCCAAGGGCGGGGCGAAGGCAAAAAAGGGCAGTTGGGGCGGCCACTGCGTCTTCGTGCCCAAGTATGACGCCCACGGCTTCACCTGCATCACCTGGGGCCAGCCGAAGACCATGACCGTGGCCTTCTGGAAGAAGTACTGCGACGAGGCCCACACCCTGCTCGCCCAGGACTGGCTCACCGCAAAGGGCTCACCCGCCGGCTTCGATCAGGCCCAATTGCAGACCGATCTGCACGCCATCAAATAGGGTCAACCGCCGCCGAATCCTCGGCTGTGCTTGGAATCCTCTGTCGCTCAGCCCAAGGCTCCCCCCCGAGGTGATTTAATACCTATGGGGGGAGCATTGCCGGCATGGATCGGCGAGTTGCTTCCGCACTCCCGTGGAGGAAACCCGATACCGATGTCATCTTCTCGCAGGCTTGCTCTTCTACTGGCGCTGGGTCTCGCCGCCGTAACCGCCGCATTGGCCCAAAGCTCGAGTTCGAGCAGCACTCCCGAAGCTTCCGCCGCAGACCAGGCTCAGGCGGCGAGTCAGTCTCAGGGCCAGACGAACGTTCAGGCCCGCATCCGGGCCCGGCGCGCAGCGCGCCGCGCGGCAGGCATTCGCGAGGCCTACGCCCACACCTATGACACGAACTTCGGCTTCGGCTACCTGCGATTTGTCCCCGGACCGGGCTATCCGGCCATTCCCGCGACGGCCACCAGCCCCGCCGTACCCCATGGCTCTGGGCTTGAGCACGCACACGAGTACGCCTGGGACTTCGGGCTTACCCGCTACTTTGACGAACGGCTGGGGGCGACCGTCGATGCCCGTGGCTATTACGCCACGGCCTACGTAGGCATCCAGCCGGACAATCCGCAGGCCATCCAGGGCATCACCAATCCGGCCATCAGCCAGTATGCCTTTATGGCGGGACCGACATATCGCTTCTACCTGCAGCCGAAGTTCTCCGTCTCTGGCCGGGTACTGGTTGGGGTCGACAAGGGAGATTTTTCCGGAGACGTAAACCACAGTACCGTGGAAGCGGTTCAGTTAGGCCTTTGGCCGGACGGTTATACCTTCGCCGCCAGCGCCAGCATTCCCTTCGAGTACAACCTGACGCCGAAGGTTGCAATTCGCGTGGCCCCCGAGTACTTTTTTAGCGGCTTCGGCTCGACCGCACAGTACACCCGCGGCTTCACGACCAGCATGGTCTACCGATTCGGCAAGCAGTAAGAGACTGGGATCAAGGGTCAGGGATCAGTCCGCGCTGCCAGACGGTTAGAGAGGCTAAACCTCATAGAGATGACTCCCGCAACCCAGGCCGACGTTCCACCAGCTCTCGGCGCGGCGCAGGTGCACGCGCCCAGCGCGGGCGCGACGGCCACGGTGATCAGCGACCTGCGCGAACTCTTCAAGGTTAAAGTCGTCGCCCTTGTGCTGGTAACCGGCTGGGGTGGCTTTTACCTGGGGTCGATCGAGTCGGGTATCACCAGCGTGCAGCGCGGCCTGCTCGATACGCTGCTGGGGATTGGCCTGGTCTCGGCCGGGGCCGGCGCGCTGAACGAGGCTCTGGAACGCAGAACCGACGCGCTCATGAAGCGCACAGCAGACAGGCCGATGGCCGCAGGCCGCTTCTCGCTGGCCCAGGGAGTGCTGGCCGGCCTGGGTGCGCTGGCCTTCGGGGCATACTGGCTGATGGTGCACACCAACCTGCTGACCTTGGCACTGGCGCTGCTGACCGCCTTCACATATGTCGCTATCTACACGCCGCTCAAGCGCGTAACCGCCATGGCCACCTTCATTGGCGCATTCCCCGGCGCGATGGGCCCCATGCTCGGCTGGACCGCGGCGCGAGGACGGATCGAGTGGCCGGCCGTGGCGCTGTTCGCCATTCTCTTCGTCTGGCAGTTTCCTCATTTCATGTCGATCGCGTGGTTGTATCGCGATGACTATGCCAAGGCTGGAATTCGCATGCTGCCGGTGGTTCAGCCGGACGGCTGGTCTACAGTGGCCGAGGCGCTATTTTTTGCGGTGGTCATGATCCCTGTGAGCCTGGCGCCCTCGTGGCTCGGCTTGGCCAGCGGTGTCTACGCGACGCTGGCCGGCGCCCTGGGCATTGTTTACCTGGCTTATACGATCCGGTTCGCCCGCATCCTGCGCGTGCCGGAGGTTGAGAGCCGCAAGCTGGCGCGCGATCTGCTCAAAGTCAGCGTGCTCTATCTGCCGCTGCTGTTCACCACGCTGATGCTCTGCGCCTTGGGGAAGCACTAAGGAAGCCATGACAGTCGCAGCGCCAGCCTCGACGAATACTCGCCTCGCCATTGCCGCGATTCTTGCCGTCAGCGCCGCGGCCACGGCCTTCTTGTTCTGGCTGATCTACGTCCATCCCGCAGCCGCATCGAGCACAGAGTTCGCTTTCTTGCCCGCGCTCAACGCGTTGCTGAACGGCCTCAGCGCTGTCACTCTGCTCATCGGCTACACCTTCGTCAAGGCGCGGAAGATTCGGGCGCATCGGGCGGCGATGATGACGGCCTTTGGATTTTCGACGCTGTTTCTGGTCAGCTACATTCTGCATCACGCGCTGCATGGCGATGTTCGCTACCCGGCGCACGCGGCCTTCCGCTCGATTTACCTGCCGCTGCTGGCCAGCCATATCATTCTGGCAGTCGTGGCTCTACCGTTGATTCTTGTCACCTTCTTCTTTTCGCTCAGCGGGCGGATTCCGCAGCACCGCAAGGTTGCCCGCTGGACATTTCCGCTGTGGCTCTACGTCTCGATTACCGGTGTCGTGACCTGGGCGATGCTTCGCCTGGCTCAGGGATAAGCAGACTTATGCCCGCAATCAGCCCGAGTTCGAGTCCGGTCCCAACCAACGACGGCACGCGCCAACTGCTGCAATGGGGCTCGTCTATGGTGGGCGCCGGCCTGCTGGCCGCTGTGCTGCTGGAAACCGTACTGGGCGGCTTCTCGCCAACCGGCGCCAGCACCAACACGGGTTGGTTCGCCCTGATCGTCGCGCTGATGTGCATCCCCTTCGGCGGACTGCTGCTGGCCCTCGGCCTGGCGAAGTGGCTGCGCAAGCGGGCGCTTTCACGCCAGGGATGAGGCTCTGTTATTCTTTTCGATGATTGGAGATCGACAACATGGCAAGAAGCGTGAACAAAGTCACCCTTTTGGGAAACGTGGGCAAAGACCCCGAAATCCGCTCCACACCTGGCGGCACCATGGTGGCCAACCTCGCTCTGGCCACCAGCGACCGCCAAAAGGATGCGCAGGGCAACTGGCAGGACCACACCGAATGGCATAATCTCAAGGCCTTCAACCGCACGGCGGAGATTGTCCGCGATTACGTGAAGAAGGGCTCGAAGCTCTACATCGAGGGCAAGATCACGACCAATAGCTGGGAAGACAAAGAGACCCATCAGAAGCGCTATCGGACCGAGATACTGGTCAATGAACTGGTCCTGCTCTCAGGCCGCGAGGATGGCGCAAGCGGAGGAGGAGGCGGTTACAGCAAGGCGGCAAGTTCGTCGAGTTCGTCAGCCAACTTTGACCAGCGCCCACCAGCAGCCGCCGGCGGCCAGGACGACTACGCTCAGCAGGCCGAGATCTCGGACGACGACATACCCTTCTAATTGCAGCCGACAGCTAACAGCAGACAGCGATCAGTAAGAAAGCGAAGTGCCGGGGCTCTTGAAGTATTCGCTGTCGCCTGCCGTTAGCTGGTTTTCATCAGCGTTTCAATCAGCGTATCCTTGCGCCGGTTGGCAATTCCATCGACGTTGCCGAGCACGCGGAGCCACGCGAAGAACGCTGCTCCGGCCAGTACCAGAAAGAAGGGCACAGCCAGCCACGGCTTGTCCAGGAACCAGCAGAGCACGAAGACCGCGGCGCCCACCCCCATCACCCCCAACTGAATCAGCAGGCTGATCAACGCGTTGGCCTGCGATCCGCGTTGCCGCGAGATCCGGCCCGGATTGATGCGGTATGGCATGGTGAGCGAAAAAATGTTGCCCGCCGCCAGGTCGCAAAACAGCGCGAAGAGCAGCCATGCCGCCGTAGCCGCCAGCATCATGCCGCCAGGCTGGCCCAGCCTCAATGTGGAGAGAACGGCTGCCAGCAGAGCATCCAGGACAAAGAGCACGGCATGAAAGAGGTTCTTGGCCAGCAGGACGCTTCGGATGGGAGTGGGAGAAAGAAACAGCAGTTGAATCCCCGCTCCCTCAGCGCCCAGATTGTTATAGAACAACTGCGTGAATCCCAGCAGCGCGTAGGCCACGCACATCGGCAACGCATACGGGAAGGGATTGGCGGCGCCGGAGCCGTTGCGAAAGAGGCTGGCAATGATGATGACCATCAATACCGGCATGCCCAGCGCCCAGAGCAGGGGCAAGGTACGCAGCAGACTGCGCAGATCCTTTTCGATCACTGCGGCGATGGGACCGGAGCCGGCCAGCCACCCTCGGCCCTCGCGGCGGGCCAGACCGGGTCTGCTTGTTGAGGTTTTGCTTTGGCTTGTCTCAAGCTTGCTCCGCTTCGGCGCCAGGCCCAGGTTTTCGCCGCGATATTCGCCGCGAAGACGCCCCGCCAACGCAACTCCCGCAGCCATCGCATACAGCCCGAGCAGGCCCAGCGATCCCAAAGCCGGCGCGGATTGCCGAAGGCCAGCCTCGTCCACGGCCTGCGCCGCAAGCCCCGGCGGAAGCCACCGTTGCACCGCCCTGACGGTTTTGAGCCAGGGGGAAAACTCCGAGGTCACCCTGCGGTAGTTCTCATACCGCTCCTGCTGAGTGGCATGCCCCTGTTGACGCCTCTGGTGGAGGGCCGGATTGAGCAGTTGCAGGCTCATCATCAGCAGCATGAAAACCGCGCCCACAATCTCCCTCGTCTTGCGCTGGGCAAGCCAGCGGTCGATCCAGGCAAAGACGGCTCGCGCCAGCAGGATATTGAAGAGCGCGAAGAACGCTAGTCCCAACGCAGTCCATACGAAGAGATCCGGCCGCGCCACGGTGATTCCGATCCAGATGCCGAGCGAGCATAGCGAGCCCAGAATCGTGGAGACATCCACCAGCCCGAAGACAAGATACAGCAAGTAATAAGACCCGAAGCTCACCGGAAAACGCAGCAGGACGCTCAGATCGAATTGTTCCTGAAGCGAGGCCAGCATCACGGGAATCAGTTGCCAGAGGAAGCACACCGCCCAAAACAGGATCGGCAGAAACAGCCACTGCCCTTCGGCGGCCACAAAATACGCGCCCACACCGATCAGCGCTCCGGCTCCCAACCCGAAACTGGCATAGATCAACACCATCACCGTGCGCACACCCAGCTCGACGGCGCCCAGTTTGGAACGCAGGCCATTGATAAAAATGCGCCAGCGCAGGCCGGCCATGGCCGCGTACTGCCCACGCGCCTGGAAGCCGAGCATGCCGGATCGACCGGCGGCGGACGCGATCGTCCCATACGGGCCCGTCCCATTCAGGCCTGGCCCATTCATGCCAGCCATGAAAGCTCCTGCTGCGGCTCCAACTGCCCGCCTGCGCCCACGATCGAGAGGAAGATCTCTTCCAGGGTCAGCCGCAGCTCTTCGCCCGAGCCGGGCAGCGTGCTGGCCACGCCTGCGCGCAATTCGCTGATCGAGCCATTTGCGACCAGACGGCCCTGACTGATGATGGCCACGTGGCTACAGAGGCGCTCGACAATTTCGAGGACGTGGGTGGTGAGGAAGATGGTCGCGCCGCGATTGAGCATCCCCTGGAGCATGGTCTTCAGCGTTCCGGCGGCGATGGCATCAACCCCCTCGAAGGGCTCATCCAGAAACAGGACCTTCGGCCCGTGAATGACCGCCGCGGCCATGGCCAGCTTCTTCTGCATTCCGTGAGAGAAATCGGTCACCAGCTTGCGGCTTTCGTCGGCCAGTTGCATGAAGTCGAGCAACTCCTCAGTCCGCTGGCGAGTGGTCTCTTTGTCGAGGCCGTACATGCGGCCCACAAAATGGAGAAACTCCGGGGCGGTGAGACGCCCCAGCAGGGCCATCCCTTCAGGCACGACGCCGATCTGGCGCTTGAGCTCGAGCGCGCTGGAACTGAAGGGCTGGCCGAGGATTCCAATGGTCCCTGCGCTCGGCTCGAGCAGGCCGGTGAGCATCTTGATTGTGGTGGATTTGCCCGCCCCGTTCGGCCCCAGAAAGCCGAAGAACTGGCCCGGAGCCACGCTCAGGGTCACATCTTCGACGGCGGTCAGCGCGCCGAAGCGCCGGGTGAGGCCATACGTTTGAATCGCGGGAGGTTCCATTTGCGCAAGGATAGCAAGGTTGGGGGGGAAAGCAAAACGGTACGGACGAGTGTTTGTCGATATGTCCAAGGCCGTTATCGAGCTGGACGCGGTAAGATCGGAGAAAACAAGTGGAGAGTACGATGCTCGAAAGACTGGCCGGCAGACTCAAGTGGGAGCGGACTTCCGATGGCATTCGTGTCGTGATTCCAGAGCGGTTTAACTGGATCGCTTTGGGAAAGGGTCTGTGGGAGCCCTGCTTTTATATGCTCATATTTTTTCTTGTTGAGCCGGTCATTCGTAGCCCCCATGAAGCCGGCCTCGGCTGGAATGGTTGGCTTGCGATGTGCGCGATGTTTTTTGCTCTCTGGTTTCTCGGATCGCTGTTTCCGGAGAAGATCATTTTGACTCTCAATCGATCCATGATGATCATTCAGCGCCGGAGTTTCGGGATCAAGCGAAGCACAAGCAAATACTCGACCGATAGCTTGAATAACCTGCGGTTTGTCTCTGCATCGAATCGCGAGGAGATTCGGAACGAATATCGCCAAAGCGAGATACAGATCGATCAGGGGCTCAAGACTCATCCCTTCGCCGAAGGAATTGCCGAGACAGAGGCGCGAGCCCTCATAGAAAAGATGATGGAAGTCTATAACTTCCCCAAAGAACCGGTGCACTAACTTAGGAAGGAACGAGGAGAGTACGATGCCTGAAGCCATTGCTGGGAAACTCAAGTGGGAACCGTTCGATCAAGACATTCGCGTGGAACTTCCGGCTCCGCTGGACTGGCCTCATATCCTCCGGGCCATTCTATGGAACCTCTTCCTATTGCTTATCATTTATGTCGCGGTGTCTTTTCGCCACGGCTTCCGTGGGCCTTGGTGGTTCTTCCCCACTTTTGCGCCCCTTTACTGGGCGGGCGGAATTTGGAAACCAACGATGCGCCGGACGATTCTGACGCTGACTCCCAGGGAGATGACCCTGAACAAAGGTAGAAAAGAGACCAGCCGGAATACGCGGACATTTGCCAACGGACGTCTGCACAATCTGCGCTTTTGCGCGTCGCGAAGGGAACGGACGGCCGAGTATCAGGACGTCAAGGACTCGATTCTTTGCGACGTGGAGGGCAGAACGATCGCGATCATGAGCGGGATCTCGAAGGAAGAAGCAACTACCTTGATCGAGAGGATGATGGCGATTTACAGGTTTCCGAATACCCTGGGGGCAAAGATCGTCGAGCCCGAAGCGACGAGTGATTGATTGGGTCTTTTGGGGTCGCAGTGGGGTAAAGGAAGGACAAGAACATCGGCAGGTCCCCCGACTTCGCTCCGCTCAGGATGACAGGTTAATAGTTGTGCAATCGTTGAGAGAGTTCTCATCAATGAGCTTGTAAAGGTTCGTGGTTTCCCACCCTTTCCGCAAAAAAAGCGGAAAGGATGGGGCACCCGCGGAAAGGATGGGGCACGCCGACGATCAGAGATCGCTAACAATACGGGAGAACCGACGGCTTCATCAGAAACAATATGAAAATAATTTCATTAAAAACCGTGCATTTCCATTGCTATAGGAGGCACATAGACACTTCGTTGCAATTATCTTATGGTAGCCTTTGCGAGAGGTAAGTGATGAACGCAGAGGCGTATCATGTTGCATTTGATGTAGCTACGGCGGAACTTCGCGATATTGTGCATCAGTTCGAGCAGCTTCGCATCCGCAAGGAAATGATCGAGAAGGTCGTCGAAGCCCTCGAGCCCGTGATCAGCCACCGAGACAGCATGGCCGCAACGGCTCGGCAGCCCGAAACCCCCGTTCCTCTATCCACGCCGGAACGATTCGATGCCGCCATGACGCAGCTTCAGGGGGCACAGGAAGCAGCGCCGATTCCGCCCATAGGAGGGACCGCGGTAGGAGAGGCGGCGGACAACCAGGGGTTTATCCTGCACAACGGAGTTTATTACGCGGGGATTCAGGGGTAAAAGAGGGTGGCCTCAGCCGCGCACTAACTCATGTTGTCGGCTTTCTCCTCATGCTCTGGGTCGCCCAGCGGGTCGTTGTCGCGGTCGGTGACTTCGATAAGCGCGGCTAACTTCGCGGCTAACTCGGGCGTCCAGGCGGCCTCGGGGGCGCGCCAGCTCCAGTTGCCGGCGGCTACGGCGGGGGTGTTCATGCGGGCCTCGGAGCCGAGTTCGAGCAGATCCTGCGCGGGGACGATGGCTACCTCGGCAACGCTCGATTCCAAGGCTCGAATCAGCGGCCAGACCGGGTTCTTGTCCACTGGGCCCACATAGGCTTTGACGGCTGTGCGCTCAACCTTGCTGGCCGTCTGCCACCAGCCCAGCGTCGTGTTGTTGTCATGTGTGCCGGTATAGGCCACGGTGCCGGGGATCAAGCGGTGGGGTAGATGAATGTGCGCGCCCTTGTCGCTGAAGCCGAACTGGAGGACCTTCATGCCCGGAAAGCCAAGCTCTTTTCGCAAAGCATTCACCTCGGGAGTGATGAGTCCGAGATCCTCGGCCACTAGCGGCAGGGGACCAAGCGCGCTCTCCAGAGCGCGGAAAAGCTCGAGACCCGGCGCCTTGACCCACTCTCCTTTGACGGCCGTCTTCTCGGCAGCAGGGATCGCCCAGTAGGCCTCAAAGCCGCGGAAGTGGTCGAGGCGGACGATGTCGTAGAGCCGGCAGGCGCGACGAATGCGGTCGGTCCACCACTCAAAGCCGTTGGCTGCCATCAGGTCCCAGCGGTAGAGCGGATTGCCCCAGCGCTGGCCGGTCGGCGAGAAGTAGTCCGGCGGCACACCGGCGATGCGGATGGGCTGGAGCTCCTCGTCCAGTTCAAAGAGTTCGGGATGCACCCAGACGTCGGCCGAATCCATGTTGACGAAGATAGGCAGATCGCCCATGATGCGAATTCCGCTCTCCGCGGCGGCCTCGCGCAGTTTGCTCCACTGGAGCGAGAAGACGAATTGCAAGACCTGCTCCTCGGCCAAGCGGCGGGCATGCGTGGCGGCGGCCTGGGCAAGAGCCTCCGGCTCGCGGCGGCGCAGGGGCTCAGGCCACACGGTCCAGGCCCCTGTATTGAACTGGTGGCGCAACTCGGCATAGAGGGCGTAGTCGGCAAGCCAGGCAGCCTCGGCGCGACAGAACTCTTCATACTGGGCCCACTGCAAGGCAAGTTGCGGCTCAGAACTGGTGGCGGCTGGTCCGCGGTCGAGAAAAGTACCCGCCGCTTCGTCGAGCAGCTTGACCTTGCGGCTCTCGATCTCTTCAAAGCTCACGGGGCCGTTGGTCTCGGTCAGGCCGGCGATGCGCTCAGGAGCGATCCATCCCCATTCGGCGAGCAGTTCGAGGCTGATGAGGAAGGGATTGCCGGCGAAGGCCGAGGTGCCCGCATAGGGCGAGTTGCCGTAACCCGTGGGGCAGAGCGGCAGCACCTGCCAGAGATGCTGCTTGGCGGCGGCGAGAAAGGCGAGAAACTCATGGGCGGCGGGGCCAAGGTCGCCGATGCCTCCGTTCGATGGCAAGGAGCTGATATGGAGGAGGACTCCGGAGGAGCGTTGAAATTGCATATCCTCATTATCACCGGGATGAGGCACATGCTCACCCGGCGCGCGGTCCGGCGACTATAATCCGTCTGTTCGGGCAGAGAAATCCATTCAGCCTTTTTGAGGAGCAGATCCCTTGCAGATGCGTTTCAGCCGATTCCTTATCTCATCCTGGGCAGTGTTGACATTGGCGCCGTTGGCCTGGGCGCTTCCCGCTCGATTGACGGCTCTGCTGCCGAAGAAACCAGAGCCCGCCGAGCCTGTTGTGCTGACCGCCGGATGGCAATTGCAGGACGTGGCCAAGGTGCCGCAAGCCGGCGCGGAGGTTTCGGCTTTGGGCTTCAGCACGGCAAATTGGTACGGCGCCACGGTTCCGGGGACGGTGCTCACGACTCTGGTGAACAATCACGTCTATCCCGAGCCGCTTTACGGAGAGAACGACCGGCCGGAGGTGATTCCGGAGAGCCTGGCGCGCACGTCGTATTGGTATCGGACGCAGGTCGACATTCCCAAGAGCTATGCCGGGGAGCACGTCTGGCTGAACTTCGACGGCATCAACTACTCAGCAACGGTGTGGGTCAATGGCGCGCAGGTGGGCACGATGCGCGGCGCATTCGTCCGTGGCATCTTTGACATCACGGCCAATGTGAAGCCGGGCAGCAAGGCTGTTGTCGCCGTGCTGGTGACGCCGGAGCCGAACCCCGGCAACCCGCATGAACACACGCTGCGGGCCGGCACGGGGAAGAACGGCGGCATTACAGCGATCGATGGGCCTACCTTTCTCTCGACGATCGGGTGGGATTGGATTCCGGCGATTCGCGACCGGGACACAGGCATCTGGCAAAAGGTGGTTCTCTCAGCGACCGGTCCGGTGGTGGTAAAAGATCCGCTGGTCACGACCGATCTTCCCTTGCCCAGCACCGACTCGACGGATGTGGCGATCCAGGCCACGGTCGAGAATGTCAGCGATGCACCGGTGACGGGCGTGCTCTCGGGCAGCATTGAAGAGATCACATTTGAGCAGCCGGTCACTCTGGCCGCACACAGCAATCAGATTGTCACCTTCGACACAAAGAGCACTGCGGCGCTCCACATCGAGCATCCGCGGCTGTGGTGGCCGAATGGCTATGGCGCGCAGAACCTTTACAAGCTGCATCTAAGCTTCAAGGTTGATGATAAGGTCGAATCGGATTCTCGGGACGTGAGCTTTGGCGTCAGGAAGATCACTTACTCGGTCCCCGGCACCGATACGCTGACCATTTCCGTTAATGGCGTTCCCATCTTCATTCGCGGCGGCAACTGGGGACTGGATGAGGCCTTGAAGCGCATTCCGCGCGAGCGGCTCGAAGCGCAGATTCGCATGCACCAACTGGCTAATCTGAACCTCATCCGCAACTGGGTGGGCCAGAGCACCTCGGAAGATTTTTATGAGCTATGCGACAAGTACGGCATTCTGGTGTGGGACGAATTCTTCCAGCCCAATCCGAACGACGGACCGGACCCAACCGACATCGACACCTATGTCGCGAATGTCCGCGAGAAGATTCTGCGCTTCCGCAACCATCCGTCGATTGCCCTGTGGTGCGCGCGCAATGAAGGCTTCCCGCCTCCGGAGATTGACGCCGAGCTGCGCAAGCTGATGGCCGAACTGGAACCGACGCGACGCTACCAGCCCAGCTCGACGGACGGAGCCGGAGTGCGCTCCCATGGCCCTTACTACTGGAGAGCTCCGCGCGAGTTTTACACCGTGACCGACGATTTTTTCAAAACGGAGACCGGCACTGTCTCCGTGCCCACAATTGAATCGATTCACGGCATGATACCCAGGAAGGATTGGGAGACGATCAACGACGACTGGGCCGAACACGATATGGCCAAGGGCGCGCAGCGTGGCGACAGCTACCCTGAAGTGCTGGCCGCACGCTATGGCAAGATCGCCAACCTGGCCGACTTCGTCCGCAAGGCGCAGCTGATGAACTACGAGAGCTACCGCGCCATGTATGAGGGTCGCAATGCGCAGATGTTCCATCCCACCACGGCCATCATCACGTGGATGAGCCATCCGGCGCAGCCGAGCTTCGTCTGGCAGCTTTACCACTATGACCTGGAACCGAACTCGTCGCTCTATGCGGTCAAGAGCGCGGGCGAGCCGGTGCACATTCAGTTCAACGAGGCCAACGGCGATCTGGAGGTCATCAACAACCTTCCCCAGCCGTTGAGCGATGCGGTGGCCCGCGTTTCAATCTATCTTCTGGATGGTTCGCTGACCGCGCAGTACGAGACGAAGGTAGCGGCTGAGGGCAGCTCCGCGACAAGCCTTGGGCCGGTCAAGTTTCCCGATTTGCTCACTTCGACCCACTTCCTCAAGCTTGAACTTGACGACGCAGAGGGAAAGGTCGTTTCTACCAATTTCTACTGGCGAGGAGAGCCGGGGTATCCGGACCTTTTCACCGACCTCGACAAGATGCCCACCGTCCCCATCGAATTCCAGGTTGCACGCCGGGACGCGGACGGCAAGCGCGTATTGACGCTGACGCTGCACAATCCCACCGCGAACATCGCACTGATGGCTCACCTGCAACTGCGCAGCGCGCACACCGGCGAGCGTGTGCTGCCGGTCTATGTGAGCGACAACTATGTATCCTTGACGGCGAATGAGTTCAAAACGATCACCATGGAAGCCGATCTGAGCGCCTTCAAGGGCGACGACCCGTTAATCACGGTTGACGGGTGGAATGTGACCGTCGTACCGGCCAACCTGCACGATGTCGAGATCGCGCCCAATCTCGATGCCCAGCCGGACCATTGGCCGGTGACCGGGCTGCCCTTCGAAACCAAGAACCTGCGTTGAATGTTCATGGCCCAGAACGAACAAAAGGCCCGCAAGCCAGATGGCTGCGGGCCTTTGAATTGCCTGTGGGATTTCCGGTCTACATGCTGCCGGGAAGCGCTGGCACCTTGGATTTAACCATCTGGATGCGATTGTGTTTCTTGTAGTCGTCCATGATGTTGCTCAAGAAGACGTTGAAGGCCTCGTCTCGGCGCTGGTTGAGCAGATCATCCCTTGATTTGTCGAGGTTCTTGGCGATCTCGTCTGCTGAGGGCTCCTGCTTGTCCAGAATCTTCACCACCACGCCGGTTCTGCCGGCATTGATGGGGCCGCTGATGTTGCCGACCGAAAGATCGAAGAGCTGCGGAGCCACCTGGCCGACCTGACCGAAATCGGGCACCTGGCCGGTATCGCCCACCAGTTCGCTGGTCTTGAGGGTTGCGCCCACTTCCTTGGCTGCCTTGGCCAGATCGTTTGAGGCCTTGGCCTTGTTGGCCAGATCCTGGGTCTTCTGGTTGAGCAGCAGAGGGAGCTGCTGGCTGCGATAGTCGTCGGCAACCTGGCTCTTCCAGGCAGCAAAATCAGGCGCGTGCGCCGGAGCTATGCCTGTGACCTGGAAGATGGCGAAACCCTCACCGGTGGATGCAGACTGCGGCAGATCACCCTGCTTTGAATCGAAGGCCTTGCCCATGATCTGGGAGGAGTCTGGCAGCGCGGCAATCACGTCCTTTGAGCCGAGCAGCGGCGTAGTCGCCAGTTCAAGATGATGAGCCGCCGCGGTCTTCTCCAGGCCATTTTTGATGGCCTCGGAGGTGAGCGCCTGCGCGTAATCCTGCTCGGCCTTCGCCTCCTTCTGGCGAACGAGCGTGAGCTGGATCGTCGGAAGCACTTCGCTGATCGACTGCGAATGCGCCGTCTGGCGCTCCTCGACCTGCACGATGTGATAGCCGAACTGCGTCTTCACGATTTTGGTGTCGCCGATCTTCTGGGTGAAGATGGCATTGTCAAACTCGGGCACCATCATGCCGCGACGGGCAAATCCCAACTCGCCGCCTTTGTCCTTGCTGCCCGGATCGTCGGAGTTCTTTGCAGCCAGCTCGGCAAAGTTGGCGCCGCCCTGAATCTGCTTGAGCAGATCGTCGGCCTTGGCTTTGGCCGCGGCATCGGTCTTCGCGTCCGCTCCCTGTGCCACCTTGATGAGGATGTGGCGCGCGCGGGATTGCTCCGGAACCGAGTATTCCGACTGATGTGCCGAGAAGTATTGCTGAATCTCCTGCTGGGTGGGCTGTGGAACTCCGCCCGGGATCTCGCTGGGGGTAAAGGCAAAGTAGGTGATCCTGCGCTGCTCGGGCACTGCCGTGGCATAGCGCGCGGCGTTCTTCTTGAAGAAGGCCGCGAGGTCGGCGTCTGAGGGATTGATCGTCTTGCGCAGGTCGTCGGAGGAGATGACCGCGTAGTCGAACTTGATCTTGATGTTTGCCTTGCGAAAACTGTCGCGCACCTCCTTGTCGCCGACCACGACCCCGGCGGTAATCAGAGCCTGCAAGCGGCGGATGACGATGTCCTTCTTGACCTCGCCCTCAAACTCCGGGACCGACATATTGAACTGTCCGGCTACAAAGTTGGTGTAGCGATCCTCGCCGATGAAATTGCCGCCGGGGAAGAGGTATTCGCCAAACTGTCCCTGGTGCAGGAATTGGACCACGTCTTCGTCGGAGGCGTGAATGCCCAGCCTCTCGGCCTCGGCGAGCAGGATCTGCTGCTGAACCAGCCTCTGGCCAACCTGCTGCTCGACCATGCGCTCGATCATGGGGTTGTCAGGATAGCGGCTGCGCTGCATCTGCTGGCGGGCGGCCTGGCTGACCTTTTGCTGGCTCACGGTCATGCCGGAAGACAGTACGCGGCTGTACCAGTGGGGGTAGATCGTGGCGAAGGTGTCGGCGGTTGAGGCTCCCTGGCCGGTCAGGCCGGGAATCAGGTAAACCACCATGCCCACCGATGCGGCGGCGATGACGACGACGAAGAACGCCTTGGTTATGCGATTGTCTCTCTGCAGGAAACGGATCATGAGTGGACTCGGACCTTCAACTCTCTACGCGCGGACAGGTCAGACCCATCCTTGCGCGGATTGGCGGCTCAAGGACGGGCATTCGACTGAATGCGCAATTGTCGCGCAATTGTGGCTCGACGCGATTCTCTGCAATTATAGACGAGCGGGAGGCAGGCAAGGGCGGCGCTTCCCCTAAGCAATCCCCGCGCGAGGAAAGTTATGTTCGAACGCTATACGGAAAAGGCACGACGCACCATCTTTTTTGGACGATACGAGGCCAGCAAATTGGGCTCTCCATTGATCGAAACTGAGCACCTGCTGCTGGGGCTCTCGCGTGGTGACAAGGCGATGACTGACCGATTTCTGCGCTCGCCGGATGCGGTCGAGTCGATTCGAAGGCAAATCGAGAAGCGCACTCCCACCCGCGAAAAGCTCTCGGCCAGCGCGGACCTGCCGCTGTCGGAAGAGTGCAAGCGAGTGCTTGCCTTCGGCGCGGAAGAGTCCGATCGGCTTGGACACCCGCACATCGGCACCGAGCATCTCCTGCTGGGACTGTTGCGCGAGGAGGACTGCCTTGCGGCGCAGATGCTCAGGGAACGCGGGATCGACATCGAAGAGATTCGCAACGAATTGGCCGTTGCGCCTCCCGGCCTCCCCCCATGGGAGTTGGAGAGAAGGCGGCAGTTTGAGGCTCTTCACCCGGCGGAGCAGGAGAAGATAAAACAGCTCACCGACGAAGCCCGCACTAGGATTCGCGAGGTTTTCGAAGGGCGTCAGCCGTCGAAGATACGGCCCTACCCCGGACAGATCATCTATGACCGCTGTACAGAAGAGGCCAGGCAATCGCTGGTCCTCGCACATGTCGAGGCTGCCCAATTCGGATCGCCCTGCATTGAAACCGAACACCTGCTGCTGGGTGTGCTGCGCGTGGGAAATGCGCACCTTGAGCTCTTCGTGGGCAATGTCGAACTGACGAAAGCTCTCCGCTCGCAGATCGAAGAGCACACCTTGTTCTGCGAAGACGTCTCGAACCGAACAATCTCGCCATTCACCCTGGAGTGCCGGCGGGCGATGTTTTCTGCGGCCGAGGAAGCTGACCGATTGCAGAGTGAGCGCATCGGGCCTGCGCATTTGATGTTGGGCATTCTGCGCGAAGAGCATAGCTTTGCTGCGCGAATCCTGCGGGAACAAGGAGCGGAGATCGGTCGCATTCGCAAAGAGTTGTCGAGATTACCCAGCAAGGATTCCGAAAGGCCCGGCGAGCCGGAATAGTTTCCCATAAGTTCTTTAATTTTCGGAGTGGTCCTCGAGCAATAGATGCGGACACAAGCGAAAGCGGGCATCCCGGCTTCTGGGATGCCCGCTGTTTTCTGGATGGACTATTTCATTTACCGCCAGTAGTAGTACCCGCCCACCATGTAGTACGGCCGGTAGTAGACCGGTGGATAGCCGTAGGGGTAGCCGACGGCATACGGGCCGCCATAGGGGTAGTAATAGCTGCGCCGGTAAAGGCTGGGACCGCCGGCATAGAGCCCCTGTGCCAGGCGGGATGCCTCTTGCGCGTTGACCGGCGTCACTGTGAGCGGAGCTGCCAGGTGGAAGTCCACCCGCGCCTCAGCGGGAATCCAGACGCCTGGACCCGGAGTGGCCGCCGAGGCCGCCGTGCCCAGAGCCGCGCCTGCCCCTGCGCCGACGGCGCACCCGATGCCGCGTCCGGCGATGCAGCCGATGATCGTGCCCATCATCGTGCCGCCAATCACATTGTTCGCCGTCTGCCCACCCTTACCCGGCCCTTTGACCTTGAACTGATCGGAATTGAGCGGATAGCTTTGCCCGCCCAGGTCAAGGGACGTGAGCTTGAGCGCCAACTCTGGGCTTCCGGCCAAGTCGCCTGCCTTCTTGACCTCGGTGACGACTCCGTGGACAGTCGCTCCACGGGGAATCGCCAACACGCCGCCTACGGCCACGTCGCGGATCACGGTGAATTCAACCGGGTTGCCGTCTTTGGCGTGCTTGCTTCCAACCGCTTCGTTGGTCCGCAATTGCAACAGCGTTCCCTGGGAGATGGTGACGGGGCCGGTGGGCGGATCATATCTCCGCGGAGCAGGCCGGTTCCGGGTAATCTGAGGATTCGCCGGCGCGTATTGCGGCCGGTCGGGCGGGGCCTGAGGCTGGGCCTGAGACTGGTCCTGGGACTGGCCCTGGGACTGACTTGGATACGGAGCCTGCCCCGGGGTGGACTGCGGTCCATCTGCCGGTGGCGGAGGCGGCGGGGGCGCCATCGAGTCGTCCGGTTGTGCCGGAGGCTGGTCCCCGGCGTTGGCCGCGGCCTGTGGATTGCCGACCGTCAGGTTGTTGTTCACCTTGGTTACACCCGCCACATGCCCGGCAATCGACTCTGCCAGTTCGCGGGATGCGTCGCTCGACACCGTGCCAGAGAGCGAGACCTCGCCCTGGATCGTGGCTGCGGTGATCAGATCGTTTTTCAGTGCTTTGGAGGAGTCGAGGGCGCGCACCACGTCCATCTCGATTTGGCCGTCCGTGCGTGAATCAGCGGCCGGAGCCGCGGCCGGGGCTGGCGCGGCACCCGGCTCTTGAGCCAGCGAAAACGCGCCGCAAAGCACAACCGCCGCCACCCAAGCCAAGATCTTGGGAAAAACTCTCTTGACCACGGAACGATTCATTGATCTGTCTCCTGCGCTTGAAGTTTTGCTCCCGGCCACCCTGTTTAGACGGTGAATTGCGGGAGCCGTCATCGGTGAGAACCCCAACACCGGGAAAAAGTTCCGCGGTAACTGCAAGCTGCGGCTATGGACCTGTCTCCTCGCGGTAATTGCCCTTCGCTCTCGCAGCCGTTAGACTTAGGTTTCGAGGCGATCCCATGCTAGTTGTCATGAAGGCGCAGGCAACACCCGAGCAGATCCAGGCGGTTTGCGATCACATTGAGCAGTTGGGCTTCCGGGCCCATCCGCTGCCCGGAGCGCAGCGCACCGCCATCGGCATCACCGGCAATCAGGGCGAAGTGGACCGCGGCAACCTGGAAGAACTCTCTGGCGTCGCCGAGGTCATCCGCGTGTCCAAGGCCTACAAGCTGGCCAGCCGGGACGTGAAGGAAGAAGACACCGTCATCCGCTTCGCCGGAACGGATGCCGCAATCGGCGGGGATGGGCTGGCTATCATGGCCGGGCCCTGCTCCATCGAGAGCCGAGATCAAGCCTTCGCGATCGCCGAAGAGGTGGCCGCCTCGGGCGCGCAGTTCTTTCGCGGCGGGGCCTACAAGCCGCGAACCTCTCCTTACGCTTTCCAAGGTCTCGGCCTGGAAGCGCTGCGCATCATGGCCGAGATTCGCGAGCGCTTCGGGCTGCGCATCGTCACCGAGGCCATCGACAACGAGAGCCTCGACCTGGTGGCCGAATGGGCCGATGTGGTGCAGATCGGCGCGCGCAACATGCAGAACTTCTCCCTGCTGAAGCGCGCGGGAAAGCTGCGCAAGCCGGTGCTGATCAAGCGAGGCCTCTCGGCGACTCTTGAAGAGTTTCTGATGGCCGCCGAGTATGTGATGAGCGAGGGCAATTATGAAGTGATTTTGTGCGAGCGCGGTGTGCGCACCTTTGCCGACCACACGCGCAACACTCTGGACCTGAGCATCATTCCCGCCATCCAGCGGCTCAGCCACTTACCTATCTTGGTTGACCCCAGCCATGCCACCGGCCGGCGCGACAGCGTTTTGCCCATGGCCCGCGCAGCGGTGGCCTCGGGCGCCGATGGCATTCTCGTCGAGGTCCACGACCATCCTGAAAAAGCCCTCTCCGATGGCCCTCAGTCCATCTATCCGGCCCAGTTCGCCGATATGATGGACGAACTCGAACAGATCGCCCCGGTCGTGGGCCGCAAGCTGCCCCGAGGCATTCATGTCGAGGTCCGTACTGGGGCTGCCAAAGCGTGAACTCGAAGTCAATCCTGTCATGAACGCCGGACTTATCCCATGAACTCGTCGCACGACCCGATCGCACGCTTCGTTGGATTCACACTGCTGGCAATGGCTCTCACCGGCTGTCGCCCGCACGACTTCCCGCAGTACCCGGCCAACTATCGCGAATACGCCTACGTGACCAACGGCGGCAGCGGGACTGTGAGCGTCTTCGATGTGGTCAACGTGCGCCTTGATCGAGAGATTGCTGTCGGCGAGAGTCCCTTCGCCGTTGCCGCCAGTCCCACCCGCAGCGAAGTCTATGTGGTCAACGCCGGCACAGCGGGCAGGGATGGTTCAATTTCGGTTATCAACGCAGAGAACAACACCGTCGCGGGCACCATTGCCCTGCATCGCCATCCTGTTTCGATCGAGATCGACCCCAAGGGAGATCTGGCCTACGTGGCCGACTCGGGCTCCAATACCATCTCAGTCGTAGACCTGAAGGCGCGCCGGGAGATCGCTGCGATCGGCGCGGGCGAGGAGCCGGTAGCCACCCGCATCTCCCCCGACGGAAAGACCCTGGTCGTGGCCAACTGCAGGGCTGGCTCGGTGAGTCTCATTGACCCTGCCGCTCGTCACGTGCGAGAGGTCTTTGAAGGCTGCCCCGGCGCGAGCGATGCCGTCATCCTGCCCGATTCTTCCAAGGCTTTTGTGGCCTGCTCGGGAGGCCACCAGATCATGGCCATCGCGCTGGCGCGCGGCACCGCGCATCCAGCGAATAACCCAGCTCTAAAAAGCGAGAGCCTGAGCACCCAACCCGATCGCCTGGAGGCTCTTCTCGACGTGGGTCAGGCGCCCCTGCAGTTAGCCCTCAAGCCGGACGGCGGCGAACTTTTCACCCTGAATTCGCTATCGAACTCCGTCTCCGAGGTGGTCACCACGACCGATGATGTCGGCGGTGACTACATGATTGGAGACGACCCGGTGAGGGGCCTCGTCTCTGCCGACAATTCCCTGCTTTACGTAGCCAATCTCAAGTCACAGTACGTCACCGTTTACTCGATCGAGGACGGCAAACGGATCGGATCGGTCGAGGTCGGCGACGGCCCCGCGGCGCTGGCGTTCTCCGGCTCCGGCCTGCTGCTTTTCGTTGTCGATACCCGCTCCGGCGACGTGGCGGTGGTCCGAACCGCCTCGCGCTCACTGTTCACGCTGCTGCCCGCCGGCCGCGCTCCCAACGCCATCGCAGTGAAGGCGTTCAGGCTGCCCTAGAACGTGAGAGAGTTGGTTCCGGGAACCATCTTTCCTGGTTTTGCTTTGCTCATCGCCGGATTCGCAGCCAACTTCTCAATTAGAAAGGCCGCCCGTTGCAGGCGGCCTTCGTTACGTCTGCCTCTCATGATTTTGGTCCATCATGGTCTGAAGACGATTTTTGCAAAGGTGCCAGCCAATTCGGCGGTGCCAATCCCCTGACCCACGGTGACGAACAACTCGTTGAGCGCTCCATTGGCCGTGGCTCCGCCGCCGAAGGCAATTCCCCAGAGGTTATTGAGAACAATCTTTTCCCCGCGCTCGTCTCTGATCGTTCCGACAAATCTCCCTGTAATAGGATCGAATGCATTGATGGTGCCGTGCACGGAGTTGTTTGAAACCAGCAGAGTATTGCTCAGGGGACCAAAATTAGGCGGAGCAGCGGCAACACCCCAGGCCTGGTTGAGTGGCAGTCCTTGAATCAGTGTCTTCACGAAGGTGCCGTCCTCCTTGAATTCGTCGACGTATCCTCCTGCGCCGACGTTTGGCACGGCATACGTGACATAAACCAGGCCATTGATGTCCTGAACACCGAAGACCGAGAAGGTTGATGGAATCGCCGGATCACCGAATGACTTCACCAGTGTGAAAGTGCCGTCGAACATGTCGATGTGATTGTTCGTGTTATCCGCGGCGTAGAGGAGATTCCCTGAAGCGTTGCTGGTGATGGCCAGACCCGTGTACATCGCCTTGGTGGCTGAGTTGTCGACCACGATCATCGACTGGTTGGCGTTTACTCCCGGCGCCCATGCGCTGATGGTGCCATCCAGTGCCGCGAAGATGAAATTTGCTTTCTTGCCCTGAAGCTGGAAATCCGTCGACGATCCATTGAATACGATTCCGGTCGGTGTACCGGGGCCGTTTAGACCTGTCGGAGAGGACGGTCCATTCCCGGCGGTGGGAACCAGAACCTTCAGCGACTCTTCAGTTCCGGTTGCAGTATAGAGGGTTGACCAGCCGGTGTCGTTATCACTGATCCACCAAGGGCTTGTTGCGCTCCGGGCAAGTCCCCAGGCATTGGCCAGCAGGGGATCGATGGTGGCAGCTTGGCCGACTTGATTCGAAACCAGGTTTGTGAGGTGATATTGCGCTTCGGCCGGGGCCGAAAGCACCAGAAAAAGCGCGCCGAGACAAACGGCGGCTGCGGTCCTGCGAAACTGCATACTTATATCTCCTTGGGGAAGTCGGCAGCGAAGGGAAGGTCGAATCGTCGAGGAGTAACTGTGTGCGCGGTCTTCTCTAACCTGCCGAGCCTGATCTTAGGCCGATTCGCGCTTCGGATTTGTCATGCGTTTGTCACCAGTTTGTAAGTGTTTCCCGTGCCATTGGGCGTTGACGCAAGATGCACACTGGTGCGAGCCCTGGCCGGCAGCGGGCTCATTTCAACGTGACGGGACTCCCAATTCGCATGCCAGATACGGATCGTGAGAAAGCGATCTCAAGAGGGCGTGAATGACACGCTCGAGATCAGCGGGGCGCGATGGTAAACTCTGCCTCTAGGCCATGGCCTGGGGTGAGGCAGCCTCTTCAGCTTCAAGCTTGTTGCCCACCTCGGCGGCGGCCGCAGCCAGGACACGGTGGTGGATGGTGAAGAGCGCCAGCTCAAGCCGGTCGCTGACACCGGTCTTGTCGTAGACCGAGCGCAGGTAGTTCTTGATGACCTGCTCTGTTGTCTTGAGGCGGGTGGCGATCTCGCGGTTCTTGCATCCCTGGACGATCAGCGCCACGATGCGCATCTCCTTGGGGGTGAGCCGGTCGCGGACCCGCGTGCCCACCATGTCTTCCTCGGGAGAATCAGCCACCATGAGTTGCGGTGGCAGCCAGGTCTCGCCGCCGGCTACGCAGCGCACGCACTCCGCCAGCGCCGCTCCGGTGACGTTGCGGAAGACCACGCCGCGAAAGCCCTGCTGCAGATAAGTACTCGCCATCTCGTTGTTCTCGGCAATCACTATGCCGCGGCTGCCCACGGTCTCAAGCAGCGCGTGCAAACGCTCCATCTCTGGCCGCAGCGAAGCGGCAAAGAGGACGATCGAGCCAGGAAAGGTTGTAATGGCGTGATTCATGCGATCAAGGTCGGTGCATTGAGCGATGATGCGTACATCATCGTCCATCGCCAGCACCTTGGCGGTGCCGGCCCGAAAAATTGCCTGCGAATCGGCCAGGATGATCTTGTTCATAATGCGCGTTTCATCCTTTGCTTAACTCCAGAAGTCAGTTGGAGAACGGTCCTGCCTGTGGTATCGGCCGCACCGGAATCGGGTAGGCGACCTCAGGCGGAGGCTTCTGTTCTTTGCAATACTATCGGCAGATTACCGCAAGTGTCTCAAAGTGTCTCATTCTGCAACGCTAAGCCTCGGGCCGCATTTGTTTTTCGACGGTCCCGTTTAAAAATGCTACATTCTCGCACTTTTCCTACCAACGAGATTACAGCCAGTTGGCCGTCCAGGTCACGGAATTTCGTAACCGGCATTCCTTGCTTCTGTTTACTGAGGTGGTCCTGGGAGCGGGACCAGAGCCGAAGCGATGACCGGCGCCGTTTTGAATCACGGTTTCGTCCGATGCCAGAGCTCTATTTCCTTAAGCCAATCCAACTTTTTCTCGTCTCCGGAAGTCGGTCAAGTTGGCCAGCGGTGCGCCGATGAGCAAGGAGTGAGGCATGGATGACCGATCGCACGGAACTTCTTGAGGCCGCGCTGGATAGTCTTCCGGAGGGCATTGCCCTGATTGATGACGAGGGGCGGGTGGCCTTCTGGAACCGCTCCGCGGAGGCTATCACCGGACAGGCCGGCGTCGACATGGTCTCACATCCAGTGTCGGCCGTGCGAGAGCTGCTCCGAATCACCCAGCGGCCTGCCGAGCAGGAGCCGTGCCTGGGAGCGCCGGCGGGAAGCGGCGCTCTGGTTCATCTGAGGCACAAGCTGGGCCACGACGTGCCGACGATGATGCGCGCTCTGGTGCTGCGCGACGCGCTGGGCGGGCGCATCGGCCGGGCGGCTGTCTTTCATCCCGCGGAGAGCCTGGATGCCTTGCCGCGTGGGGAGTGTAGCGAGGGCTCGATGGTCGAGGCCAGCCAGGCGGAGTTCGAAGAGCGGTTGGAAGCGGCCTTCGAGGACTTCCGCCAGGGCGGGGAGAGTTTTGGCGTCGTATGGCTGACCGTCGATCAGGCTCACGATCTGCGCAAGACCCACGGAGCCCGCGCCTGCGATGCGATGCTCGACAAGGTTGAACGAGTGTTGGCAAACGGGCTGCGGCCGGCCGAGAAGATGGGTCGGTGGGGCGACGACGAGTACCTGGTTCTGTCGCACGAGCGCACACCCGAGATGCTGGCGGCCCATGCGCAGGTGCTGGCCGGACTGGCCCGCACGGCGGACTTTCGCTGGTGGGGCGACCGTGTGTCGATCACCGTGAGCATCGGCGCGGCGCAGGCGGAGCGGGATGGGAGTTTGATCGGTCTGCTGGAAAAGGCAAAAGCCGCCATGTTCTCCAGCTTTCATGCTGGCGGAAACCAAATCACATCTGCGCCGGGGGGGCAAGCATGTTCGCCATCATAGGCATCGTCGTGGTCTTTGGATCGATCATCTCCGGGTTCCTGATGGAAAAGGGCCATATCATGGTTCTCGTCCAGCCGGCCGAACTGCTCATTATCGCCGGCTCGGCCACGGGCACATTGCTGGTGGCCAATCCGGTGCATGTGATCAAGGCCATCGCCGCCGGATTGGTGGCTGTGCTGAAACCCTCGCCACTGGGAAAGCCGCGCTATCTGAACACGCTCAAGATGATGTACCTGTTTTTGAACAAGGTGCGCAAAGAGGGTTTGCTGAGCGTGGAGATGGATGTCGAGAAGCCCAAGGAGAGCATGATCTTCAAGGACTTCCCCGATTTTCTCGCCGACCATCATGCCCGGGACTTTGTCTGCGATACGCTGCGCATGGCCATCACCGGCGGGGTGGATCCGTTCGACATGGACCAGATGATGGAGCTGGACATGGAGGTCAATCACCACGGGGCGACGCTGCCGGTAAGCTCCTTGTCGACGGTTGCCGACTCGCTGCCCGGCCTGGGCATCGTGGCCGCGGTGCTGGGTGTGGTCATTACCATGGGTTCGCTGGGCGGACCGCCGGAGGAAATAGGCGAGAAGGTTGCGGCGGCGCTGGTGGGTACGTTTCTCGGCATCCTGCTTTGCTATGGCGCGGTCGGCCCGGTGGCCGCAAATATGGCCAAGACGGCTGACGCGCACGACGAATACCTGCATGTGCTCAGGGTGCTGATTCTGGCCTTTCTCAAAGGCTCGGCGCCGATGATCGCCATTGAGATGGGACGGCGCGCGATTCCCGCGCATGTCAGGCCCAGCTTCGACGAAATGGAAAAGAACTGCAAGAGCCACACATCCGCCTCTGAATCCCCCGCGGCAGCGGCAGCGTAGGAATCGAAAACCGCTCAAAGGAACAGCACACCATGGCAGCCAAGACACAACCGATCATCATCAAGAGGAAGGGCGGCCACGCAGGCCATCACGGCGGCGCGTGGAAGGTGGCTTACGCGGACTTTGTCACCGCCATGATGTCGCTGTTTATTGTGCTATGGCTGATGGGCTCGAGTGAAAAAGTCAAGCAGGCCGTCTCCGGCTACTTCAACGATCCCAGGGGCACGGGTAAGCTGATGGGCACCCTGATGACCGGCACGGGCTCCGGCGTCACCATCGCACAGGCAAGCAACGACCAATTGCAAAAGCTTAAGGACAAGCTCGAAGCGGAGATCAAGGCGAGAAAAGAACTGGAGAAGCTCTCAAAACAGATTGAAATCACCATCACTCCCGAGGGGCTTCGCATCGAGCTGATCGAAGGCAAGGATGGAACCTTTTATGAGCTGGGTAGCGCGAAGCTGAGCGGCAGCGGCCAGGAGCTGCTTTCGCTGCTTGCCAAGGAGCTGAAGACGCTGCCCAATTCCCTACTGATCGAGGGGCATACCGATGCCACGCCGTATTCGAGCGATGCCGGTTACAGCAACTGGGATCTCTCGGCCGACCGCGCCAACTCCGCGCGCCGCCTGCTGCAACAGGACGGCGTCCGCACCAACCAGGTCACACAGGTGCGCGGCTACGCCGATCAGATGTTGCGCATGAAAAACAGTCCCACCGACCCCTCCAACCGCAGAATCTCAATCCTGGTAAAGAACGATAGTGAGTCGGTACCGACGCTTGAGGCGGCCAGCGTTGTGAATGGATCGACTCCCTTGCCGGGTGTTGCCCAGCCGCCAGCTCCGGCGGCAAACGCAGCCACGCCGCAAGGTGCGCAACCCGCAGTACAGGCCGCCGCGCAGCCTGCAACCCAAGCCGCCGCCACTCCGGCCTCCAAGCCTGCCCCAGGAAAGCCCGCCGCCAAGCCCGGCCTGATGGACAAGCTCAAGAACATGCTGCCCGGAAAGAAGAAGTGATCCCGCCCCAGAACCAACGCGAAGCAGCGCAAAAATCGGCTCACGGGCCGAGGATTTTGGATGCAAGCCCCAGACGCAAGCAAGCCAACCCACAGGACGGCTCACTCCTCTCGGAGACGCGTTAATGGGCTTCGTCGTCTCTCATGTCTGAAAACCCAGACATGGGCCACCCATTCATTTTGCGCCGGTCGGCTCCGGGCATCGCACATTATCAAGATAATTACCTGCAAGATGAGCCACTTGCAAAATACCCTGTGCGCTGTGATTTGTTGGCGGAGAGATTGAACGGAGATAGGTGGGATCGATCGAGTAGTGGTGGGGATCGCGGGCTTTAGAATTGGGTTACGACGCCTAT
>Ga0181535_10000533_pt1 | contig 56155 bp, 57 predicted proteins | sample PEATcosm2014_Bin_44_FD_119774 | JGI IMG/M metagenome (GOLD analysis project Ga0181535, IMG submission 119774) | Peatland microbial communities from MTU Mesocosm Facility, Houghton, MI, USA - PEATcosm2014_Bin17_30_metaG | ecosystem: Environmental > Terrestrial > Soil > Wetlands > Peat | place... | reverse complement strand
GCACCGATCGATCTGCTCCGGGAAACGCCATCGGCATGGGTCCTCCACCCGGGAGACACGTGGCATGGGTTTACTGGTTTACCGGACAATTACTGCATGCTAGACCCTATCAAAGTCACCGTGCTTATGCCGGGGGTCAATGATGACTGTTCGCTTGCGGACTGGGGTATTCCGGCAGCAATCGTTGTGAAATTCCTTGACACCCGGGGAATTGTGAATGAGAAGTCCGGGGACTATTCCATCCTGTTTTTATTCTCTATGGGCATCACCAAGGGGAAATGGGGGACACTTGTCACTGAGCTCTTCGAATTCAAACGGTTGTATACAGAAAATGTTCCCCTCGAAGAGGTCTTCCCCGATCTTACAACCACCTGGCCCGACCGGTATGCAGGAAAGAAGCTCCAGGACCTTGTTAAGGAGATGCACACCTTCAAAAAAGAGAACAGGATGTGCGAGCTTCTTGGGGAGGCGTTCGCAACGCTGCCGGAACCTGCACGCACGTATGCAGATACATTCGCCAAGCTGGTGAAAAACAAGGTTGAATACATCCCGGTTGAGAAGGCCGGCAACCGGATTGTAGCAACCGGTATCGTCCCCTACCCGCCGGGTATACCCCTGCTCGCCCCCGGTGAGAAAACCGGAAAAATTTCCGGGCCCGTTCTTCAGTACCTGATAGCCCTCCAGAATTTCGATAATGCATTCCCGGGCTTCTCGCATGATATTCATGGGATCGAGAACGTGAAGGGGAAGTATATGATGTATTGTCTTAATGAAGCGGAAGCAAAAAAGGTGAAACGATCATGAGTGAAACAGCGGCTATGCCACAAAAGAAAAAGATACTGGGGGTTTTCACCCTTGCGATGATCAACGTCGCCGCAGTGTTGAGTATCAGGAATTTTCCCTCCATGGCGGAATACGGCTGGTCAAGCATTGGCTGGTACATCATCGGCACGATCCTTTTTCTTATCCCGATTTCGCTTGCCGGGGCTGAACTTGCTACCGGGTGGCCGGAAGGCGGAGGTATTTATGCGTGGGTCAAACGGGCCTTTGGCGATAAAGGCGGATTTACCGCAATATTCTGTGAGTGGTCAAACAACCTGGTCTGGTTCCCGACGGTGCTCGCCTTTATTGCCTCAACGCTTGCTTTCGCGCTTACGCCAACTCTTGCGAGTAACTCGCTGTATATGTTTACGGTAATGATGGCCGCGTTCTGGGGTACAACACTTATTGCCCTTTCAGATCCCGAGCTTACCAACAAATTTTCCAATGTAGGGGTCGTGCTCGGCGGGATTATACCTGCAGTCCTGATCATAGCTCTAGGCATGATCTGGATCATTGACGGATCGAAAACGGTGATACCACCCTTCTCCCTGGGCGCAATAGTCCCCACAATCACCCTTTCGACCTTACCCTTCTTTGCAACCATCGTCCTGCTCTTTTCAGGCATGGAAATGGCCGGGTTCCATGCCCTTGAAACCAAAAATCCCCAGCGGGATTATCCACGGGCCATGGCACTTTCTGCTATCATTATATTTTTGTGCACGGTATTTGCCACCCTTGCGATCGCCTTTGTGATCCCGGCGAGCAAGCTTAACCTTGCATCCGGCGTCATGCAGGCAATCCAGTTCTTCTTTGTCTCCTTTGGGATGCCGGGTCTTGTTGCACCTATGGCTCTGCTTATAACCGTTGGCGGTATCGTCCTTCTGGCAGCATGGCTTATCGGGCCGGCAAAAGGCCTTGGGGTCGTTGCTGACGATGGGAATATGCCACCTATCTTTAACAAGACAAACAAACATGGTGCACCCGTGGCAATCCTCATTATCCAGGCGGTTATTGGTTCAGTTATCTCCCTTCTCTATGTGTTCCTGCCTTCCGTAAACGCGGCTTACTGGCTTCTCTCTGCAATAACTACCGAACTTCTTGCCATTGTCTACCTGCTCGTCTTTGCAGCCCTTATCCAGCTCCGGTACAGCCAGCCGGATACGCCACGACCGTTCAAAATCCCCGGAGGCATGGTTGGTATCTGGATTGTAGGGGGACTTGGCGCATTCGGGGTTATTTTCACGTTTATCGTAGGACTGATGCCCCCCTCATTTTTCTCGAACGGGCCGGTTTACGTAGTATCTGTACTGGCAGGCACATTCCTCCTGGCCGTTCCTCCGCTGGTCTTTTTAAAGTTCAGGAAGGATTCGTGGAAAGTTTCGCCACCAGTGAACTAAAAAAACGTTCTTCTTTTTTATGAGAATCAAACCACAATTTTCTTCCCATGGGGAAAAGTAACATCCCTCTATGAGTGATCAGGGTCAAAAGGACAATAAATCCGCATTTTTCCTGCTTGTCCTCTCTATTTCGCTTGCCACGTTCATGGCGGGTCTTGACGGCACCATCGTAAACATCGCACTCCCTACAATCTCGGAGGCGTTCCATGTGTCTTCAACAACGGTCAGCTGGGTGGCTACCGCTTATCTCCTCGTGATGGCCGGCTGTGTATTAGTCTTTGGCAAGATTTCCGATATTATTGGTTTCAAACGGGTGTTTCTTTCCGGTTTTATTATCTTTACCCTCGGGTCACTTGCCTGCGGAACACTTCCGGACCTGTTTAATTCCCTTGGTGTACTGATTGGCTCACGCATGGTGCAGGCGGTCGGGGGTGCAATGATGACGGCGATTGCTCCTGCCATGGTTACCGTGTTTATCCCGATGGAGAGGAAGGGGACGGCTATGGGTATCGTAATGACCCTTGCAGCTCTTGGGACAGCACTCGGGCCGACCATCGGAGGATTTCTGACCCAGTACCTCTCGTGGCACTGGATATTTTTTATTAATGTACCGGTAGGGATAGTGGCAGTTCTTCTTGGTGCAAAGGTGATCCCCGCATCAACCAGTAAAGGATCCCTTGAAGGATTCGACCGGGCCGGCGCCTTCCTTATTTTTACCGGGCTTGCGTCCCTGCTCTTTGTGGTTTCCGAAGGGGACAGTCTGGGGTGGACCTCTCCTGTCATCCTTGGCCTGACGCTTCTTGTGCTGGTAACACTGGGCTGGTTTGTCCTGCACGAACGCCGGACGACCGACCCGCTTCTTGACCTCGGGCTCTTCAAGAACAGGAATTTTCTTTTCTTAAACCTCCTGCTTTCACTCGTTTTTTTCAGTTTTGCCGGAATCAACTATCTCCTGCCATTCTACCTCAAATACGTGCGGTCCTTTGATACCTCTACTGCCGGCCTCATCATGACCTCGCTCTCCTTTGCGATGATGGCTGCCGGCATCCTTTCGGGGATGCTCTTTAACCGGGTCGGGCCAAAGAGACTGTGTATAGCGGCCGGGATCTCCCTTTCCGCAGGATATTTCCTGGTGATGCAGCTCAGGCCCGACACGCCGGTATTGTTTGTGGTAATCAGCCTCGCACTCATCGGTTTTGGCCTCGGCCTTGTCATAACACCAGCTTCAAACATGGTGATGAACTCGGTGGCAAAGACAAAGCAGGGCATGATCTCAAGTCTCACGAGTCTTGAACGGTTTGCCCCACTCACTCTTGGGATCGCACTTTTCAATATGATCTTTTTGTGGGGGATCCTGACTATTGCGACGAATCATAACATAACAATGCAATCCCCGGCCGATATACAGCTCAAAGTACTGACGGCTGGTTTTGACCTGGCATTTCTTGGCTCATTTATCCTGAGTATTATCATTCTCATCCTGACGCTGGTGATACACGAGGATATCCACCCGGATTACAAGGACGAAGCAGGAGAAATCGGGCCGGGAATGATCTAAAAAAATTCCCTTTTCCCTTTATACACAATCACTTACCGTTTTATCTCGGAAGAAAACCGGATTCAGGAAAGTTCGCTGCTTCCGGACAGTTTTATGGGAAACGTGATGGTATAGACCGTTCCGTGATCGCCAGTCACACTTACCGACCCATTTAACTGGTGAACTAACCGGGTAACCAGCTGGAGTCCCAGGGATCCGGTATGTACCGTATCAACCGATGAGGGAATGCCACGCCCGTTGTCACCGACGACGAGAGTACACATTTGGCCGGAGCCGGAAACACGAATAAATATCTCACCCTTCATCCCCGGGAGGAACGCATGCTTCATGGAGTTCGAAACTAGTTCGTTGATAATAAGTCCGCAGGGAATGCACTCATCAAGAGTAAGGGCGATAACGGGGTCAACGCTCATGGTGACCTTGACTCCGTCTGAAAGATTGCCATACGACCCCTCTATATGCTGGATAAGACGGGAGAGATATGACGCGAGGTTTATCTGTGAAAGATTTTCTGATGCTATTAAGATCTCATGGACAAGGGCCATTGAGAAAATCCGGTCCCGGCTTTCGTGCAGGGCGGTAGCAATATCGGTATTATTCCCTCGTATTTCCTGGAGGTAAAGGAGGCTTGCTACCTGCTGGAGATTGTTTTTTACCCGGTGATGAATCTCCTTAAGCAGGACATCTTTTTCTTTGAGGGACGAAAGAAGGTTCTTTTCTGCCTTCTTTTTATCAGAAATATCATGCATGAGCCCCCAGACCTTCCCGGTCTTTTTGTCTTTTTGGTCAAGGGAGAAAAGCCAGGTTTCGAAGAACAGATCGTCACCCGGCGACCGGGCATACGAGTACTCTATAAAGGAAGGTTCTCCCGTCGTAAAGAAACTTTCAAGGATACGTGCGGCGTTTTCTGCAATTTTTGATTCGAACAGATCCGGTATCTTCTTATTGAGCAGTTCCTGAGGGGTTTTTCCGAGAAGCGACGCTCCCTTACGGTTAATATATTCAAGGCCGTTGGTTTCATCGTAGACAAAGATAATCGTATCGACCATAGTCTCCGTTAAAAGGAGATACCGTTCATTGCTTTCCTGAAAGGCAAGGGCAAAATCCTGGATCTGTTCCTGTTCATCCGTAATATCGGCGTTACTGATCCTTTTTCCGATAACTGCACCCTGCTTGTCCCGGATCATTACACAGGAATGGCCGATCCACCGCACGTCACCACTTCTGGTCACAATCCGGAAATTTACGGTATCACGCTGGTTTGGGGAACAAACTGCACCTTCAACCTGATCCGCATAGATCGTGCGATCTTCCGGAAAGACCATGTCCACCAATAAACGGGGATTTTCAATAATTTCAATCGGTTTGTACCCGGTAATCCGTTCGCACGAGGGTGAGACATACAGCGGGATCCCGGCTGCATCCAGCCACATCTCCCAGCTTGATGTATATTCTGCGATGAAACGATAGGTCTCCAGGCTGATCCTGTTGCGGGTATCGATAGCATGCTTGTGGAGTGCAATCTCAATAGTTGTCGCTATGGACGGAGGATCGAAGGGTTTTACAATGTAGCCGTAAGGATCGGTCTGCTTGGCGCTTTCAATATAGCCTTCTGATGAATAGCTGGTGAGATAAATAACCGGGATGTTGTATTTTTCATGGATCCTTTTTGCGGTCTCGATGCCATCGAGCTTTCCGCTCAGACTGATATCCATCAATATCAGATCGGGATGGGAGATACTGACGACCTCAAGGGCTTCCTCGCCAGAAGACACCGTTCCCGGAACAATATATCCTTTCTTTTCCAGAACTTCTTTTAAGTCCTCGGCAACAATGGACTCATCTTCAACAATGAGGATCTTCGCCCGTTCGATCATCTGCTTTCCCTTCTTTTTTGAATCTTTGTTTTATGCCCTATTTATGGCCATAGTCTCATCACAGTCGCTATCTGTTTTGTTAGCACAAGCTAAAATTATTAGTATCTGCTCTAAATTGAGATACGTTGGACCTTTGCAGTGAAGAAATACAAAAAATGGGGTTGAAGGATTATGGAGATAGTACCTGGAATTCACCAAGTCGATGGTGTAAATGGTAATTGTTTTATTATTGTTCGGGACGATCTAACAATTATCGATACGGGAATGCCCAAAAACAGCGCAAAAATAGTAACATATATTCAGGATATTCTTAAACGTGAACCTTCAGAAATCAAAACGATTGTCCTTACGCACTTTCATATTGATCATGTTGGCGACGCTTTCGATCTCAAAGAACTGAGCGGCGCGAAGGTGGCCATTCATGAAGCTGATGCGGACTATGTTGCCGGTAAAAAAACCCAGCCTGCACCGCCAGGTGGTATGGGAATAATCATGAAAGTCCTCATGCCCTTGTTTTTCAGATCAAAGCCTGTTAATCCGGATGTACAGCTCAAAGACGGTGACACCGTCGCCGGTCTCACCTGCATTCATACGCCAGGACATACACCGGGAAGTATTTGTCTTTTTGATCCGGCATCAAAAATTCTGTTTGTTGGGGATCTATTGAGGTTTAACGGCATTAAAATCGAAACGGGACCATTCTCATTAGACGCAGGTAAATTACAACAATCAATCAATAAAATTGCCGCAATTGATTTTGATATCATGCTGTCGGGACATGGAATACCGCTTAGACCCGATGCATCGGTAAAGGTCCGGGAGTTTGCAAAGTCATTACCCTGAGTGCGAAAAGAGGCAATCGGGAAATTTTATTTTTTCGTTTTTAACAGGTATTTATGTGTTATAAAAAAAAAAGTTACTTCGATTTTACCGGTGAAACACCGGAAATTTTTATGTAACGTCTCTTTAAGTTGTGTTTGCTACCAATAACGGCAAACGTGCGTTCCTCGGCCTGCTTTTCATTGGGTGCTTCAACAACTTTCGTGTAGGGCATCCAGTCTTCGCCCATCAGAAAGGTTCCTTTCACTTCAAATTTCTGCTCCTCTGCCATAATACTCACTCCATAAATCCGAATACATCCTCGATCCTGCCAAGTTCAAACCCGCTTGTCGCGTTACCGGCGATGTATCCAGTATCGTTTACAAGAACTCCAGTGCCAACAAGACCGCTGCCCATATTAATCGTTCCAGTACCTACCGGAACTTTTGCAACAGCTTCAAGTCGTGCAATCTCCTGTGCCGTCGCACGGGGATGCACAATTACACCTTTATTTGATGCGACACCGGCCATACCGACCGTCCGGACACCGCCGAGCGTTATATGGATCACCTCAACTTCCAGGAACTCGCCAATCTTTGACGCAATATCCGCAGGAAGATCCGGGTGCACTGCAGCAAACGAATCGTTTGCCATGATCACGTTACCTGCTGCGTTCATGGTTTCCGAAAGGGACATAACCTTACGGTACTTCCCAAGCACTTTGAGCTCTTCCTCTGTTGCAAGGCCAGAAACCACAAGGCCCCGGCTGTTCCCGGCGACAAGTGATCCAATGATAGAACTGCCCTGAATCGTCGTAACTACCAGCTCGACGCCAAGTGCTTCTCTGAGTGCTGCCCGGAACTCCTCCGGCGCTTCCGGAGGAATAACTGCAATATCGCCGGCTACCCGGGCAAAAACCCCAATATTTGGATCCCCGTCAAATGTAGTTGTGCGTTCCATAAGTTTACGATTCCGGGGCTAGTTCCGCCTGAACCTGCCCGTCTTCCATTTTCATGGCACGGATACGGATCTTAGATGGCGGTTTCTCGCTTCCCCGGCTCCATACCTTCTCATTGATGGTCTTGTCAAGCTTGACGTTGTCAGTCTTCATGTGCTTGGCAAGGTACTTGCGAATATCCTTAATCGCACCGTTAGCCCGTTTCCACCGGGGCATCCTGCGTGCATCCCGAAGGGGGATAATATAGACATGTTCCTGCATCTGTTCTGCCATGATTTTACACCTTTAACGTGCTTCTGCGCCAGTTGCGTCTTTTCGGATGGGAAACGACGCTCCTTTTCGTCCTTATCATGACCCACTGAGGCACGCGCCGGTTCTGGTCGCATGCCTTTGCCAGACGGATCTTCCTTCCTTTGCTGAGCTTGCTCATGATCTTCACCTAGTTGTTGTTGCTCTTTTTTCTTCCTACCACGAGCGATTGCTCATGGTGCGGTGGGAACAGGGAGGTGGGATCAGCTCCGCGGGTACGGATCGCCGCCCTGATCTCAGATTCGTAATCGCCGTTCTGGATTATCCCGGTCTCCCCGTACTCAACGAGGAAGAACCGATCAACCAGCCGGTCAACTTCGGATCGCATGTAACCGAGAAGCGGGCGCACGTATGTGCTCCCGGTCCGGCCACATATACTCTGCACTTCTGCCCTTGTGAGCATCGGGACCCGGTCATCAAACCGGGTGCCGTCGCCAACGACATTGTACTCCCCGGCAAGGGTCTCAACGGCAGTTTTATGGATGCGGTTGATGGCATCGTTGGGATACCCGCACGAAATTACCCGGTCTGCCATCTCTTCTGCCATTCCTTCGGGGAATACCCGTTTTCTCAAGGGAAACCCCAGCGCCTGCGCGGCATGTTCTATTGTCGGAATTAAGCGGGCGGGGTCGAACACAAACGTGTTGAGTTCAACCTCGTAATACGTACCCAGCATTATCGCTGCAAGGGAACTATCCTTCCCGCCGCTATACAGCACTCCTGCTTTCATCACTTTCTGGTGATCGAGTAATCCCGTTTTGCCGGCGCAAGCTGCCGGAGCAGCTCTTTTAACTGTGCATCGGTGATTTTCTGCTGGATTCTGCCGCTCTGGGCAAGCATCACCAGCTGCTGTTCCACGGCACCCGCGAAGTCCGGTTTAGTGAGTTTGATGGTGTTGAGGCGTTCCCGGGCGTCAGGCTCGAGAATCTGCATAAGCACCATCTGCATCTGGGACTTGAGACGCTGCTGGCGTTCTGCTTCTTCCTGCATAGCCTGCTGGTCGCCGGCCTGCTGCTGGAGTTGCGCCATTCTTCTTTTGCGGATCTCACTCAGCTCATCGTCTCCCATGGATTGTCACCACATCTTTACGCTTCAGGCTTTTTGCCTTCGGCCTTTTTACCTTCGCCCTTCTTTGCAGCAGGTTTCTTTTCGCCCTTTGCATCGTCAGACTTCTCGGCCTTTGCAGCTTTGTCCCCTTTGCCCTTCTTTGCATCGGCTTTCTTTGGCTCTTCCACAACCGGTTTTACCCGTTTTGGGATCGGCGCCGGGGGGTTGGCAAGGACATCTTGAGCCATTTTGTCCAAAAATGCCATACCGGCAGGGGACACTCTGCGGCCTGTCTTGTCATGAATGATAAGCCCTGCGGCTTCTAGCTGCTGTAAGGCCTTTCTGAGAATCGAGCCGCTGCCCTTCCGGAAAGCATTCGGTCTTGAACCGCGGTTCTTACTCCCTCCATAGAAACTCCGCATCCTCTCGACGCCCAAGGGGCCGTCAACGTAGACGCGTCTCAGCACTGCTGCTGCCCGGGTGAACCACCAGTCGGGGTCTTCGGGGGGCATCTCCTTATGCACCCCGGTTTTTGCAAAGGCAGCCCATGCCGGCGGCTTGATCTCCTGCCGCTTCCTGAGCTCCTCGGCAACCTTTCTGATGAGATGGTCGGCCGGGACATCATATACGGTCGTCATGTAGATTCCTCACTGTTTTTAAAATTAAATAACAGTCTTATCTTATTGGTAAGCGAGGTTTTTATATATTTCGAGATACCGGCATACCGGCAAAAGGACTTATTTTTTTCCTTTTTTTGCAGCTTCTGTAAGAACCATTGTCCTTCCCCGGACTTCGACGAGAACGGCTCTGGCCGCTGCAGCCACCGTTTCAGGATCGACATCCGTATTCTGAAGCCACTTTATCTTTATGGTCTTGCGCTTTTTGAGCTGGGCTACGATCTCTTCGACAGCCGCATCAGTGCAGCCCTGTTTGCCTATCCAGACTGTTGGTTTAAGGTCCTGCATCGCGGGATCCGTTTTTGTGGTCACGGGGATCTCTCCATCCTGTACCGGGTTGTCTTTCTACAATCGAGGCAGGTTACCGCCACCCATCCCGGGTGTATTCGCACACGCATATTCTCTCCCGGCATCAGGAACCGGTAGCAGTGGTGGCAGAAACGATGGCGATATTCCCGGTCGATCCTGACACGCTCACGCATGGAAATCTTCCGGGCAAGGGCGACATAACGGTCGCTATATGCGGGATGCTCATGATATACTTTTTCTGCTTCCGAAAAAAGCACTGCAATCCGCTCCCGAGCCAATGGTTTTACGGTGGCGGTGCGTTTCCTGTCCTTCATGTCTGTGACTACCTTATAGGTGTCATACTATCAGTGCCCGGGATATAAAAAGCGGGTGCCCCGGACAATTATCACCTTTTTTGTTAAAAAACGAATATTACTGTATGCGGACTTTTCTGCCATCGATGGTAAGCCGGTCCTCGCAGAATAATCTGATTGCTTCCGGCAGTGCAATGTGTTCCTGTATGAGGATGCGCTCGGCAAGGGTGTCCTCGTCGTCTTCGTCCATCACCCGAACGCAGCGCTGGAGAATAATAGGCCCACCATCCAGACTATCATCGACGAAATGCACCGTGCACCCGGCGACTTTTACTGCATGCTGGAGGGCCTGGCGCTGGGCGTGAAGACCGGTAAAACTGGGGAGGAGTGCAGGGTGGATGTTAATCATCCTCCCTGCATATTCCCGCACAACTTCCGGACCTAAAATTCGCATATACCCGGCGAGAACAACAAGATCAGGCTGGGATTTTTTGAGTGCGGCAAGAAGGGCGTGTTCGTAAAGTTCCCGTGAAGAAAATGTTGCATAATCAACCAAAACAACCGGGATACCTTCGGATTTTGCCCGCTCAATCGCATAAGCTTTTGGATTGTCGGTAATGAGTGCTCCGCAGACCGCCTTGATTGTCCCTCGTTTCAGGGCATTGATAATCGCCTGGAAGTTCGAACCCCTGCCGGACGCAACGACTACGATGCGTTTTTCCATAGTTCCTCCTTTACCGGGCTTCCCCACCATTCTGCATATCCGGGCGGACGATGCATTTGAGCTTCACAATGCGTCGGCCATGCATCTGCATGACAACAAGAGTTATCCTTCCTTCATCGATCTCGACTTTTTCCCCCGGGTGCTGAGGGATATGCCCGAGCCTGTCGATCAAAAGGCCGCCAACCGTTTCATAAGACTCGTCCATGGGAAGCCCAAGACCAAGCTCATCGTTGATATCCTCCACCCACATCTGGGCGTCGAGAACAAAAACACCGTCAGCAATCTTCTGGACGTCAGGTTCTTCCCGGTCGTACTCGTCTCTGATGTCACCTACAAGTTCTTCCAGGATATCTTCAACAGTCACTATCCCGACAAAACTGCTATATTCGTCAATTACAATCGCGATCTGGACCCGGTGAACCTGCAATTCCTTTAATAAATCGTCAATTTTCTTTGTCTCCGGTACGAACGTCGGGTCATACATTATCTCTTTAATAGTAATGTCCTTTCTTTTGGAAACCATTGCAGAAAAGACATCTTTTACATTAAGAACTCCGGTAATATTATCGATCTGCCCGTTATAGACAGGGATTCTGGAAAAGCCTGTTTCGTTGAAGATCCGGATAGCTTCGTTAATTGCCATGGTATCTTCCATCAGGGTAACATCAACACGGGGAGTCATGATCTCTCTTGCGGCCTTATCCCCGAATTCAAGGACAGAATATAACATCTCTTTTTCGTCCTGTTCGATGGTCCCTTCTTCCTTTCCTACATCTATCCATTCCTTGATCTCCTCTTCAGTAATGGCAGGTTCTCCGGAATCTTTACCAAAGCCAAGGGATGGACTCACCCGCTCAACAATCCAGATAACGGGAGAGAGAAGGCGGGAGAGAAACAGGATAACGGGTGCCACAGCCCGGGGGTATGTATCTGGGGCACGGGTTGCGTAAATTTTAGGACCGATCTCGCCAAACACCAGCAGGATAATAACTACAAAAACCGTGGCAATTCCTACGCCAATGCCACCAAAGAGGGTAATTGCAATCGCGGTCGCAATGGCTGCAGCCGCTATATTGACGATAGTATTACCTATAAGGATGGTGATCAGGAAATGATCCGGCTTCTCTTTTAAGGTGGCAAGCGCCAGAGATCCTGGTCTTTTGTCATTAACCAGTGTTCGAACCCTTGCCTTGGTAATCGAGATGAGAGCAACCTCTGAACTGGAAAAAAAAGCGGAGAGCAGGATGCAGATGATAAAGAGCAAAAGATAAAAAAAGTCTTCAATCATCTTCTTTCACGCCGTGCAGGAGCACGACCGTATCTTTGGTTCATAGTTGGTGTCTACAGCAAGTATGGGGAACGGGATTAAATAAAACCAACGGACGACGGTTTTTTATCAATCCGGCTCCATGCAATCCCTCATAAATACGAGGTCTCTTGCAAGAACGGTACATTTTTCCCCTGCAGACAACGGTTTTTCGAAGTTAAGGTCATCGATCTCAAGGATAAGGGCACCCCGGTAATGGTGATCGCAAAGCGCCCCGAGGATGCGGGCAATCACCGGACTCTGGTCCAGGGGGAGATGCATCCGACCATTTTCTGCTCTGCTAAGATGCACGTTTACGAGCCGGTCAGCGCAGAGATCAATATACTCCATAACTGTTTCCTCATATGCAACAAGTGCATGGGAGGTGTCAAGCGTAAACCTGAGCCAGGGTTCCGCATCAAGAACTTCCCTCATCCGCCGGGGCGTGCAGATGAGAGAATTAACTGCGGGTTCCATATTTTCAATGGCGACAGTTACGGTATTCTTGAGAGCGGCCTGCCGGAGTGCAGATATATAATGGTCAAACCGGGCGAGATCTGCATCTCCCGGAGGCCTTTTTGCCGTCCTCCTGCCAGGATGGACGGTGAAGACACACGCCCCGAGCGCCTGAGCCATGGCCATTGAATGTACCGCAGAAATAACCGAAATTTTTGCTACATCGGGATTTATAGAACAGGGATTGAGATCCAGAACAGGCGTATGAACGGAAAAAGTGGTGATTTCCGGGTGTTCCCGACGGTAGGCGATTAATTCATCGACCGGAAGATCACGAAGCCAGAAGTGGGGGGTTTCAAGCCAGAATTCAATCCCATCAAAACCGGTTTGCGTGATAAAAGAGAATATCTCCCCGGTGGTATACTCATGGAAGAACATGCTCGAAACGCCGTAAACGGTCATGATAATACTAATTAAATAAGCGCTTTGTGTATAATAAATCCTGATGGACTGGTTTTACCAATCCGAGCCAACGGATACGCAGGGACCGGGGCAAATACCTGAAATACCGCTCACGGTACGGGAGGTTAGTAGTATCATTGAATGCCTCCTCGATAATCAGCAATTACAGGATATAAGGGTACAAGGTGAGATCACCAACTATAAGCGCCACAGCCGTGGCCACCTTTACTTTTCGCTCTCAGAGAAAGGGGCGGAAAATATGCCTGCGGTAATCCGATGCGTTATGTGGCGATCGGACGCGGAACGGCTTTCCTTTACGCCAGAAGATGGGTTAGAGGTAGTTGTCACCGGTTCAGTCCGGGTATACCCGCCACAGGGGTCCTACCAGTTACAGATTAAAAAGATGAGCCGGAGTGGTGCCGGAGAAAAATTCATTCTTGTCGAAAGATGGAGAAAGGAGCTGGCAAAAGAGGGATGTTTTGCCACAGAACGGAAACGTCTTCTACCCCGGTTCCCCGCCCGGGTAGGTGTTGTAACCTCTGATACCGGAGCAGTTATCCATGATATCCGCACGGTTATTGCCCGGCGTTTTCCAGTGGAAATCATTATCTCTCCTACCACAGTCCAGGGAGAGGATGCGCATACCGAGATCGCATTGGCGATAGCACGGGTTGCAAAATATGTCGATGTCGTCATCGTGGCCCGGGGCGGCGGGAGTTTTGAGGATCTTTTCTCTTTTAACCATCCTGATGTCGTTCGTGCAATTGCCACATGTCCTGTACCGGTCATATCGGCTATCGGTCACGAAGTAGATATAACCCTTGCAGATCTCGCTGCAGATGTGCGTGCGCCGACTCCTTCGGCTGCAGCCGAACTGGTAGTTCCGGACAGAAAAGATCTCCGGATCGCGCTTATGGATCTCCAGTGCCAGCTGAGGACGACCCTGCTTGCCCGGATCTCGCGCGCAAAAGATGAGGTCACCGATCTTCGGGATCGTTTCCGCCCGCAACGGTTCACCCGAAAGATTAGTGAGAAAAAACAGGCAACTGCGGATCTCTCTGACAGACTCGAACGAGCGTTTGTAACCCGGATCGAACGGGATCGCCTCATGCTTGCGGAAATAAAAGCAGCGCTCGAAGGAAGGAGCCCCCGTGCTGTGCTCGCCCGTGGATATTGTGTGGCAGAAAAAAATGGTATCGTAGTGAAAACAGTGGATACTCTTAGAAAAGATGACCAGCTGGACCTGCGTTTTTACGATGGCAGGAGCCGGGTCGTGACGGAGCGTGTGGATCATGACTGAAACCTATGAAGAAAAGATCGAGCAGTTACGGCAGATAATAGCAAAAATAGAGGATGGCGGAACAAGCCTGGATGAAAGTATGAAATTATACGAACATGGAGCAGTGCTCGTGAAACAATGCGAAACCCTGCTTACTGATGCCGAAGAAAAAATTACGACTCTGAGTCGGGACGAGTGACCGTAAGGGTAACGGTCATTTCGGCACCGTCCCGGAGTCGGGCGATCAGATCCCGGGACACGGTTGCAGCAACCTGATCAGAGCAGATGCCGATGGTCCTTCCGCAGGTAAATGTACTGCGCCGCCAGACAATATCTGTCGGGTGATCAAGAGTCAAATGAGCGGAACCCCGCGATTGTATTTCTGCAGTCATGTTACCGGAACAAAGCCGGGTCACGAGTATGGCGTCATCGTGAGAAAGGAGGGTCCTGAATTCCGGGGAGAGCCCGGCACAGCCTTTGTCTGCAGCGACGCCAATAATGCAGTTGCCGTTTCGGCTCAGCTCCTCCTCACAGGTCACCTCAAACGTTGTCGGATGGGTCCCAAGGACGAAGGGATGTCCCCGGCACCGGATACTTTCCTGGGCCTTCATGCTTTATCATGTGAGGGTTGCCATTCATATTTTAATGTTTATCACCGTTTTATGTCCCGACTGCAGGGAAGAGACCGAGCATGAGGTTCTCTCAGAATCCCGCGATCGCCTCGTCCGGTGCACCACATGCGGTCACCACCACCGGATTCCTTGGGAGAAGGAACCTGAAATGCTTGTGATAAAGACCATTATTTCCCGGGAGGGAACCTCATTAACCGGTTCCATAGAATTTGATCCGGAAGACGAGTGTTTCCTCGAAGATCATCTTGTTGCAGAATGCGGGGATGATGCCTACGGAGTTGAAGTCACCGCGATTGAATGCGGGGGAAAAAGACTACCACGGGCAAAGGCTAAAGATATTACCACCCTTTGGACTCGCACCATTGACCGGGTCGTTGTAAAAATATCAGTGCATGACGGCAGGAAAACGATCCCTCTTTACTTGGAATGTGAGGGAGAGGAGGAATTTGTTGTAGGCCAGAAATATGTGGTGGATGGAAAACGGTTTACACTCTCCCACATTAAACTGCGCGATGGTCCCCTGATGAGAAAGGAGGACTGGAAAACCATCGCCCACCGGATTAAGCGTATCTACGGGTTCCGGTCATAAGATTTTTTTTAACCGGATATTTCTGGCAATGCAATCCGATCCCGGATTGTAATTTCTTTTTGAAAAGATCAGTTTAATGAAAAATGGCAATGACTTTATCCGGATTCAATCAGTCCAAGTAGAGGTAAGGTTAATAAAATAGAAAGCGGGGTCTGGGAAAACCCGGATAAAGACTGAATGATTTTGTCAAATTCATAAAAAAATTAAAAAAATATCAGATGTTTCCTTACCGGGATTAACTCGATGCCGAATTGATCGAGGCTACCGTTATATCGATACTGGGATAGGAGAAATCGATAGTAATACCATCCGCGGTCTTATTGACTACCTCTCCAATCCTGAAGTCCTGACTTGCGGATGCGTTGGACTGCGTTCCCTGGGATACACCGAGAGGTATCAGATCGCCCACCTGTATCTGTGAAACGGTCAGGTTACTTTGCGCCAGTTGTTGTGCTGACCAAAACTGAGTCAATGGTTTTGCAGAAGCGAGCGAGATCGTTTTCTTATCGTTTACCTTGAGACCGATAATACTCGAACTAAGCGTATTGTACTCGTCTGAGAATAAAGCGAACTGGTTTGTCCAGCCAGCGGATTTAGTATAGACCATCACCGGAAATATGCTCGTGGGAAGGGTCTGGTTTGCTGTTATTGTGAGCTGCTTTGAATAGATAACACCAGAGCCTTCACCTGCGAGTTGGGTATATAACTGCTGGTCTGAAGTTACAATAGGATTACCCTGAGCATCCATGAGCGTATAATCCAACACGGCGACATCCCCGGGTTTGATTGACGCTAGTGATGTGATCCAGCTCGATCCCATAGCTGAGAATATCATAAGAAAAACGAATAATATCCCTGCAAGGATTGCGATTACTTTTATCCACAACTTTTTTGATTTCTCTGCTTGTTTTTTTGTTCCCATTCCAATGATCCTCTCTATTAATTCACTGTTGAACGGTCATAAACTATTCTGATACGAAGTAAACCGGTTCTTGTGTGGGTAAGTGACTGTGCATCGACAATAGGAAATTTCACCCGCATCATTTCCTTTACCGATTCATTTAAAGTCACGAGAGCTGGAAATTATACAGATGGATAAAAAAAAGGTCAAGGATTATATGACCTATGATGTCGTGAGTGTGGATCTGCATGGGACAGTTGAATCAGTGATTGAAAAAATCCAGCAGACCAAACATGACGGCTTCCCGGTTCTTGACGGCGATAAAGTAGTGGGGTATATTGCTGCCCGCGACCTGCTTTTTGTAAAACCAGGTGAAACAATAGAACAAACCATGACCGGCGAACTTATTGTTGCAGATCCCGAAATGGACATCACTGACGCCGCAAGGGTAATCTTTAGAAGCGGTATTCAGAAACTTCCTGTAGTCGACGAAAAAAATCACCTGCTTGGGATTATTTCAAATTCCGATGTGATCCGTTCGCAAATTGAACACGTTTCCCCCGAGAAAGTCTTCAATTTTATGACAACGCTCAAAAAACTTTACGGCGTTGACCCCACACTCAACCGGGGGATTGTCCCCATAAAAGACCTACTCCCGACACAGTCCAAGATTTATGAAGACGAACTCGAAGGCAGGATCTACGAAATCAAAAAAGGACTTGCGGAACCCATCATTGTAGTGCGTCGACCTGGCCGAACGATTCTAGTGGATGGCCACCATCGTGCGGTTGCTGCAAAGAGGCTTGGCATCACGGCTCTCGATGCATATATCATTGAAATCAACAATGATATCGAGCTTGGTATGGAACGAACCGCTAACACGATGAACTTAAAAACGCTTGATGATGTTCAGGTATTGGATTATGCCCGTCACCCGCTTGTGGCAATAACGCACCGTCTTGTTAAACGGCAATAAAAAGATTGTCTATAGTTTACGATCCCTCACACCTTATATCGAATTTGTCGTTAAGGATATGTTCTTTTATGATCATGCCATCATTGACCACAACCTCCGGCCAGATCCGTGTCTTGGAATGCACCACGACGTTATCACGCAAAACTACACGGGGCCCAATCACCGTGTCATTTTCAATACTGCACCCTTCACCGATGTGAGTATCATTATCAATAATACTTCCCGAAATAGTCGTGTTTGCGCCAATACTTGCCCGATTATAGAGTGACGATGAGAAGATTTTTGCGTTATTCCGGATGATGCACCGGTCGCCTATACTGGTGTACGGTCCGATGAGTACATTATTCCCTATCGTAGTTCCAGATCCAATTGCTACGGGCCCGATAACACGGGTATTCTTTCCGAGTGTAATAGAGTCCCCCAGATGTACCGGACCCGTTACGTGGGCGCCATGCATGGAGAGATCGCCGATAATATCAGTAATAGCAATATCCTGCAGTTTCCATCGCTCTGCCTGACGGAGAGAGTGGGGACTGCCAACATCGCTCCAGTTCCCGCGTGCAAGCCAACCCTTGAGTGACTTGCCTTGTTCCATCAGGTGCGGGAAGAGATCCCTTGCAAAGTCAAACTTTTTTCCTGCTGGAATGTGATCGAAGATCTCCGGACTGCAGACATACATCCCGGTGCTTGCAAGATTGGAGAAAATCTCACCAGGTGCAGGCTTCTCTTTGAACCGTTTTATCTCATAATTGACGTCAATTTCGGCTATACCATATTCCCCAGGGTCATCGATAGAGATAAGGCCAATAGTAGCGATGGCTTTTTCTTTCTGGTGGATCCGGTAGAATTCAAGGACATTAAGGTCTGTCACATGATCGCCGCCGACAATAAGAAAATCCTGGCCTTCAAGATATTTCTTGGCGTTCCTGACACTTCCTGCTGTGCCAAGCTTCGTCTTTTCATGGACATAGGTAATATCAACGCCGAATAAGGACCCATCCCCGAGCGCCATTTCTATGTCCTTTCCCATATATCCAAGAGTCATCACTACTTCGCGAAATCCCAGATTGGAAAGATGTGAGACAAGGTGCTGGACAGAGGGCCGGTTGACAATCGGGATACAGGGTTTTGGACGTTCGAATGTGAGGGGACGTAGGCGCGTTCCTTCACCTCCACACATGATACAGACCTTCATGGTTCAAACTTTGGCTTTGAATTGTTTTAAGTATAGTGTCCGAGAAACTCTGATAAAGGAGCTGTTGAGTTGGGATCTGAGACGTACCGGGAACTTAATACCACGGATCATATGGTGCAATGTCTTCCAGATAAAAAAGAGCCGGTTGACCATTGCCGGTTCTGTATTCACTGCCGGGAATTCAAGATAAAGGGCCAGTACGTGAAATCCCCGTCCCTTGCCTACTGCATAAAGTGCCAGGTAACCGGGGAAGTAGATCTCTCATCAGTTCAGGCTGTGAAGTGCGTGGACCGGCAAAGTGAAGGGTTCCATAGCATTGCCGACATCATAGGGTAAAAAGGGGGGTATTCCGGATAAATCAATTTGTGGTTATGTCTTGAGCATGGCCACAATCGCATCTACATCTACATGTTCCTCGAACAAATATGCAAGCTGGTCATAAGGGTCCGCATTTTCAGCCGGAATCGGCATATAGGGAAGACCTTTTTTACCATACAGATATGCAAGCAGAGCATTTGCTGCGGTCGGATTGAGGAACAATCCGTGCATATAGGTACCAAACACAAGACCGTCAGGGCTAACCCTGCCATCGCCTGAGAATGCTTCGCGGTCGGTTCCAGGTTCCGTCACTCCCATATGGATCTCATAACCGGTAACTTCACCCATTGACGATAGGATCGGCAACACCGGGGCAGCCTGGCGCCGCACCTGTGTCGTATTCTTGGTATATGATGCAAATCGGGTGATGCAGTCAAGCAGGCCAAGACCGGGATAGATGCCAGCAGCGGATTCAAAGCCGTCATCAACAAGGGTTTTTCCAAGCATCTGGTACCCACCGCAGATACCGATAACCGGGACGCCACTTTGCTGGGCAGCCAACAGTTTCTGATCCATTCCGGCCTCCCTCAGCGCTGCAAGATCATCAATTGTGTTCTTGGTACCTGGAAGAATGATACAATCATAGCCGGTGAGTGATCCGTCGCAGGGAACATATTCGACTGATGCATACTGTTCGAGCAGTTCGAAATCAGTAAAATTAGAAACGTGAGGGAAATGGATTACTGCTATACGGACCGGTAAATTCCGATGAACCTTGTCGGCAATAGAGAGAGAATCCTCACTAGGCAGCGGAATATGGAAATAGGGCATAACACCGAGCACAGGAATCCCGGTGAGATCTTCGATGATCTGAATTCCTGATGCAAAAATATCGGGATCGCCCCGGAATTTATTGATAATAATGCCCCGTACCAGCGGCCGGATATGTTCCGGCAATAGTTTAATTGTTCCATATATCTGGGCAAAAACGCCACCACGCTCAATGTCCGCCACAAGAATAAGGGGAATTTGTAATTTCTCTGCAAGCAGCGTATTTGCAATATCGCGATCATAAAGGTTGACTTCGGCAGCACCTCCGGCGCCCTCGACTACTACTTCGCCATATTCCTTTCTGAGACGTTCATATGCTCCAAGTGCTTCTGAAAGAAGATAAGGTGTTTCTGAATAATATTCCGCAATGGGGACATCCTTATAGGGATGACCAAAAAGCACGACCTGTGAGGTGCAATCACCTTTAGGTTTGAGTAAGACCGGGTTCATGTCTGTTGATGGAGAAAGTCGTGCAGCCCAGGATTGCATGGCCTGGGCAATTCCTATTTCGCCACCATCTGCTGTAACAAAAGAGTTCAGGCTCATGTTCTGGGACTTAAACGGCGCGACACTGATTCCACGGTGTACCAAACACCGGCAAATCGCCGCCACTGTTGTGCTTTTTCCCACATGCGAGGATGTCCCTACGACCATAAGCGGCATACACAATAATTTGAATGGCACAACATAAAACGGATGCGTGTCTGAAAAAATCAAAATAGCAAATTTAGTTCCGGCAATGCCAAGTAATAAATAACCAGAACTGAAAAATATCTGTAATGATTGGTGGCATTTGCCCGACGTGTGGACTTCCTAAAGAATTATGTATCTGTGAGGAAGTAGCAAAGGAACAGCAGAGGATCAATGTCAAAGTCAATAAACGCCGGTATGGAAAAGAGGTTACGGTAATCGAAGGCCTCGATCCAACAGACATTGACCTTGAGGATCTTTCAAAATTTATGAAAGGAAAACTTGCCTGCGGCGGAACCGTAAAAGGAAATTCAATAGAACTTCAGGGCAATCACCGCGACCGTGTAAAAGAACTCCTTTCCCTGAAAGGATACAGCACTGAAAACATTTCCTGATCCTTTGATTAAATCCTGTTTTTTTCATTTTTCCCTTCCGATTCCAGCCCAGCTGGCGGCCCAGTAAAAAAATGCAAACGACCCTTATTTTCCTTCCCAATAGTCTCAAAATGAGAGCATCTGTAAAAAAAAGATCAAATGAAGAAGCGGAAAACAACCCACGATATAATCAGCATAATTGCTGCATATTTGAGACCAGCAATGACGCGGCCTTCACCCATCTGGCCTGCACAAAGACCAGAGAAAAAACCCTGGATCATAGCTGCATGCGTAAACAGACGTTTATACGCCGGGAGATCGATCCTTCCCATAAATTTGCTGCTTGCAGCCGTTGCCTGTGCAGCTGAACCTGCTGTTGCCATTGTGCTTAAGAAGGAACTAACAAGAACAGCAATAACAAACATGAAGACCGCCCATGAAACGATGACAATTATAACGTAGATCAGCATGTTGTTCCGGCGTTCCTGTGCAAGATTGACCACTTCAAAGGTATCGTTTGCAGCTGCACGGAGCACTTCACTGATGTCACCACCGGCTTTACTTGCCTTTGCGATAAGATCAACGCTTCTGTCGGCAAGGGGTGTACCAAGGTTCTTTCCAAACCGGTACATTCCTTCAACAAAACCGACCCCCCATGACATTTCATTGTCCAGTTTTCTTATATGGGGCGTCAAGGAGCCGTATTCTGCACCGGCCACCAAGTGAACGGCATTCGGAAGGGTCATACCGGAATCATTCATGCCCGCAAGATCACGGAAGAAGTTGGGGAGTGCTACCTCAATGTTGTTTATCCGTGACTGTTGCCTGAAATCGAGTACAGCCACAGGGATAATAGAGATAAGGATTGCAAGCACCGCAAAATCATCGATAACGGTCGACGTGAAGAGTACGGTAATTCCATATATCTTTACCATCGAGATAAATCCGCCAATAAAAACGATCAATGAAAGGGGGAGACAGACTATAAGGATATTTTCAGGTTTCGCCAGAAGAACCTGAAGAGGATGCTTTAAAAATAGCCCTATCCCTTCCCGGTTTTTACGTTCAGATGCCAGTTTTTCGGTAATCTCATTAAGTTCCTTTTCCACCGAATCAAGCTCAGTCCTTGTGAGTGGCACACGCTGGGCGCGTGCATCCTTTTGTTTTCCGAGTATGCCGGTGATTCTGTCATTGAACGCCATATCAGGTCTCCGGGGTCATGGAACTAATCATAATAATAAACATTATTGTCCCAAAGGGAATCATCAGGTAAATGACAACATAGAGGAATAAAGGTTTTGAATCTCCGCCAAGAACAGACATGATGGACTGGAGGATAATCAAAAAGAGCGTCCCAGCCACCATTGCCGTAACGTAGGACTCAGAAATTAGCGCAAGAGTATCGAGGAACAATTTCTGGGTCTGGCGGTTTTCCAGCGCATACTGGTTGGCCTTTGTCCGGAAATAATCCGTAAGGTTTCCACCGCTCGAAATGCTGGCCATTGCACCCTGCAAAAATTCCTTCATACGGACTGAGGGGGTGCTTGAAGAGACTATCCTGAGTGCATCAATAAGATCCCGCCCGAATATGTCGATCTCCCGGGCGATATAGCGGGCCTCTACTGAGCTCTCGCCGTATATCGGACTGTCACCGAGTAATCGGAAGATCTCTGCAGGAGTAATTCCGGCTGTTGACATTGAGGTGATGTAATTAATGGCATAGGGCAGGGTCGCGTCGATATTCCGCCGCCTGTTCCCAGCCTCAACAGAGGGATATACATTAAAAATTGCATAGGTAATCCCGCCAAACACCAACAATGAGAACACTACTGCAAAAACGGTACCAATGATAAGACCGTACTGGGAAAGAAAGAGTACTGTTGCCGGTACCTCACCTTTGTATTTTATAAGATAGGGGATTTTGAGAACCCAGGTAAGAAGACCTAATCCGACCGCTGCTAGGAGCCCTACAATAATGGAGCTGATAATTGCTGTGGAGATATAGACTTCAAAGGGAGTTTTGATCCGTGCAGATATGAGGTCGTTACGGAGCTGGGCGTACTGGTCACGTTGGGCCTTCATCCGCATGCCAAGAAGATTGAAACAGAATCGCTCAAAGCTATTCATACAGGTCCTTCCTCACACGCTCTATGACCACTTCAGGTTCACGGTAATACGAGATAAGGATCTTCGCAACATCCTTATAATGCCGGATCTTTTTGATGCGCATCCATTCAAGCACTTCCTGCCGCCGTTTAAGTTCTTCCCGCATGCGGTTCTCGTTCCAGCCGCGGGCTTCCATGATATCTTCAAGGATGTAGGATTTACCCGAGTAGGTAATCTCATCAGTGGCTGATCGCCACCTGAAAACCTCATTTGTGATCAGTTCATTTGTTCGCGGGTCGATATCGAGAATTTCAACAATCTGTTTGTTCCGCCGGATCCGTTTTCCACCCATCCTTGCTTGGACCTGAATACATACAATATCTAAAGCGGAAAGCATGTTTCGCGGCACATCCATGGGGGGGTTCTCTATACGGTGGACAACACTCGATACTGAGTCCGCGTGGATCGTGGAGTAAGTAACATGGCCGGTACTCATCGCCTGGAAAAGGGTCTGGCATTCTTTCCCACGGACTTCTCCGACAATGATATACTCAGGCCGTTGCCGCATTGCCGCGCGCAGGAGTTCATACATGTTGATTTCCCCGCGTCCTGCTGTATCAAAGGAATCTCTTGTAATACTGGGGATCCAGTTTGGATGGGGAAGTTTCACTTCCCGGGTATCTTCGAGACTGACAATTTTCGCCATAGGGGGGATAAAAAGCGAGATCGCGTTTAATGATGTTGTTTTACCGGATGCAGTTCCCCCGGCGAAAATAGCAGATTTGCCATTCTCGACTGCAAGCCAGATATAAGCTACAGAAAGCGGGGCAAACGTATGCCACTCAATAAGATCAGTCGGGGTAATCGGCTCATCCTTAAATTTACGGATGGTGAATGTAGAACCGTGTGCCGTTACCTCCTGACCAAGGGTCATCTGGATACGGGAACCATCAGTCATGGTAGCATCAAGAATCGGTTCAGCAATTGAAATATACTTACCGGCACGCTGGGCAAGTTTTGTAACAAACGAATCAAGTTCCTCGGCATTGTGATACATCAATGTCGTCTTCATTGATTCGTAGCTGGCATGGAAGGCAAAGAGAGGTGTGTTGACACCATCGCATGATATATCTTCAATATATTTGTCATGCATGATTGCATCGATAAGTCCATCCCCGAGGAAATCCTTATGCATGTTATAGAGGATCTTCTCGCGCTGCACCGGGCTTAGTTTTATCCCGTAATCGGACAGGATATCATCCACTGAACTCCTGAGCCGGCGCCGGGCTTCTTCTTTTGATATATCTTTGGTGTTTATATCAAGGGTCTCAAAGAGTCGTTCTTTTATTTCTTTCAAAAGATCTTTTTCTGGTTCGGAAAGGACGGGTTCGATCACTTGATATGTATATTCATGTGTTGAATGGTCATAGATAACCCGGACATATGCATATGGTTCGTTGACGGGATACATCTCCATTTCTTCAACACCGGGCTTTATATCAAAGGAAAGATCCACCAGAGGACCGTGTAATTTGGGATCATAATCAACAGTCGTCTGTCGTATGGCGCCGAAAAGAGCGGCAAATCCGGATTTCTTTGTTGCAGCCTGATCAATTTTTTCCTTTTCCAAATTCAGTTCAGACTCCAGATCCTTGAACCCGGCGCTTGAAAATTCCCTTTTCCAGACATCAGCAAGTTCCGGGGGCAGAGAACCGGACCCGGTACTTTCAAATGAATGCATTCTCCCATGAAGATTGATCTCGTCAATCTGGAATGTCGCGCCTTTGGGGAGAATAAGTCCGGAATACTCCGAAATCTGGTCCGCGGATATGATTCGTTCATCTGCGTCGCTTACAATTACATCCGCTGCATTACCCTCTTCACCTTCACTTTTCACTGCCTTCTTTTTCTTGAAAAATTTGGAGGTTTTGCTTTCACGAGGGTCTTCTTCAATTATTTCTACGATAGGTTCAGGTAAGGATTCGGTCACTTTATGAGGGGATTTTTTTTCAGGGGGTGGAATGGCCACAGAAGGTATTGCCGGTTGTTCCATGACCTTGCTCTGACCTGCACGAACGTCATCATTGCTTACATCAGGAGGCTCACGAATTTGTTTTGCCGTGGAAACATCTTCAAGCAGGTCATCCAAATCATCCTGCCCCTCTTCGGGAATATGAGTCTTCTCCTGGGGTGTTACCGTTTCCGGCTCAGCACCTGTGGTTGCTTTGCTGTCCATGCCAAGTTTGCGAATAACCGCTGAGAAATCACCGGATCTTTCTTTTTCGGGCTCCCCAGGCGCGAGTTTTTTTTCAGGAAGAAAATCTACATTTTGAGGGAGGGGAGTTTCCTGATCAGCTCCAACCGAGGGAGGATTATTGGTGAGCCTGAGCTTTTCTATGAGCGCGGAAAAATCACCACTCTCACCAATATCTGATTCTCCTTCTCCGGGTTTCTTATCTGGAGGAGGTGCTACTGCGGACCCTGTCGATTCTTTCGCCGGCGCCTGAATGCCCTTGATTTTTTTAAGAAGGGTGCTTACATCATTATTTTCCTCATCATCCTGTGATTTCAAGTTAAATCTCCTCCTACCCGATATTCACCATTACCAGCATTTATATAAAAGATATTTTTTTCTCAGACTATATGTATTCTCTGAACGCAATGCAGGAAAAACCTTCCCCAGCAAATATACGTTGGTATGGTTAGTTTTCACGGTTCACCATATTCTGGATACTGCGGATAAGAACCCGCATGAGACCAAGCTGAGCATCCGCACGTGTAATGATACAAAGAAAAAGATCTCCCCAAGGGACTATTATAAATTTATTTTCTTCAGTTTCGAGGATCAGCTGGCCGGGCTGCCCAAGGTTCATATCCTGAGCTATTTTAGTACCGGTCCTTACAAAATCCTCTGCCCGTGCCGCCACATGTTCAAAATCGGCTTCACCTAATGAAAGGACGGGAAATCCTTCATAGAATGCAGAAACAGCGATAACTCCCGGCTGGCACATAAGTTTGTTAAGAATGGATTCGTCAACCCGGGGGGACGTGTGATCAAGGGAATGCTCTTGACTTTTATGTGAGAGAGGTGGGGTACTTTTCTCCATAGGGAGCGACTCCATCAGGAGCCTCCCTTGTGTGCATATTTTCAGAGATTCTGCATACTCTTCTTCATTATAAGATCTCATAACAAAATGTTGCTGATGGTGGCTGTCGCCGTCATTGGCAGGATTATCCATGATATATCTTACCGCAGCATCTGCCCGGTAAACACTTTCTTTGTCTTCGAAGAATGCTGCAATGAGTTCGCCATCACGTATAAGAATAAATCCCTTTCCCCGGATTGTTGTAATCTCAATAGCACCTCTAAACACCTTGAGGTACTGAATTACATCTTCTTTCTTGGGATCTATAACGACACCCTCTTGTCTTCCTGCCGGCAGTTTCATAAAAATAGCCAGATAACTAATGGATCTAGAGAGCTGCGACGAGACGTTCCTTATTTTTCTTTAATTCGTACCGGATCCTGCCGATGTTTGCTGTTGAATCCGCAACAATGGCGATTAGTTCATCTGCGGAGAGAGGCGCAAGAATTATAGGTCCTTTTTCAAGTTCAACAAGCATCTGGGAGAGCTCACCTTTTCCAAGGGTATTTCCCATTGCTTCAGAAGTCCCAAGGCCGGTTGAAGCCATTGCACCAAGAGCCTCCACATCCAGTTTCCCTGAAACTGCGCTTTCGATCACAAACCCATCTCTTCCCACCACGACCGCAGCAGATACTCCTTCAACCCTCAGGAACTCATCTAATAACGGTTTGAGCATCTTTTCACCATTTAATAAATGTTACTCTTGTTTTTTTCATATTAATAGGTTGGGTTTATTTATCAATTGGATATAGGACAATAATCCTTAAAAAACAAAAAAAACTTCATTAAAGCCTTGATCTGTAAACTAGACTATATTTATAGTAATTTTATATATTTTATGTAATAAACAAAATCCGTTGTTCCTGCCTTGGGCGAAGAAGAAATTGCGTGAACAGGAAAAAGAAACTATATACTTGAATGCGATCATTAGAGAGATCATGCAACTTCCCCGGGGGACATTCCGCGAGATCCAAAAGAACAAGGAAACTCACGACCTTCTCGCTGAGCTTGAACGAGGGAGATTTTCCGGGATCTGCAGCATTTCAAACCGGGATAGTATCTGCACTCTCGTAATGAAATCAGGGAAATGTATCCTCGCAGAGTACAAGACATTCAAAGGGGATGCTGCACTCGAGGATCTCCTCAATTCCCTCGAGGGAGAGAATATCGACGCGGCACTTTCAACACTGGATGAACAACAGATCCAGTTATCTTTGGAATTCAATAAAGCCGAACGGATTGTAAAAGCCACACATAACCGTCCGACCTCCCGAAAACAAACTCCTCACACTATCGTTCCGGCTCAACGAGTACTGGTAAAAAAAACCGGACCCAAACCTGAAGAAAACCCCTCTCCACCACGGGAAGAAATTGCGACATTAGTTGCGCATTCAGCGGAAAAGATTCCCCGGCGCCTTGCAGGCCCGCAAAATCCGGTTACCGGACCTCCTCCGGCGATACGCTCAGAAAAACATCCGGTTCCTCAAGAGCCAGAAAAACCTGAAAAAAATATCGAACAATCCGATTTCGACAATGATCTTGACATACTGGACTCAATGAATCTGGATCAAGTAAAAGATAAAATCAGGGACGATTGCAAAACAATGGTCAAACATCTCCATCTGGATCATCTGATGGATAAAGATTGATCAAGTGGTGATCGGGTATGCCAGTAATGTTTGGTATTGATAACGGTATTTTATTCATTGGTATAGTCATCGCAGTCCTCATCTGCATTGTAATATTGATTATACTATTAAAAAATCATAGGCGAGCGAAGGAATACCCTGACAATATAAATTTGGATCCGTCAAGAACCCCCCTTCGCGTACAAAAGATTCCGGCGTATACTACTGACAATTCGCCCACAGAGAATGCAGATTTTCCCAATCTAGCCCGAAATAAAGAGGGGGACTGCATTGAAGGAAAGGCAGATCTCTCAGGGAGTCTTGAAGCTCTTGCGGAAAAATACGCGCTCGATGAGATTACTCTTGCCACATCTGACGGCTTGTTACTGGCTTCATCCAAAAAAACGCATTCTGCCGATGCAGTTGCCAGATATTCAGAAATGTACGCAGAGAATATGCGGCCCTGGCCGCCGGGAATTATATTGTTTGGTTTAGAGCATAAGGGATCCTTATTGGTGGGAATTGCCAAAACGAGAGATATGCTTGCTCAGGAGCCAGATCGGGATTTGGTATGCGAGACAAAAGATATTTTAAACTGGTGGATATAAAACGATATGAAACACACTAAATAAAATATTCCATCTTACAAATATTTGCGCAAGGATAATTGTCAGGATAACAACAGGTGCTTAATGGTAAAAGTATATACGATTGCATCCGGGAAGGGGGGCACTGGTAAAACAACCGTTTCGGTTAATCTGGGAACGATGCTTGCGAAATTGGGGAAAGAAACCTATCTCATGGATGCCGATATCGGCATGGCAAATGTCGGACTGATTTTGGGTCTTCAGGATGCTCCGGTCACTCTTCATGAAATTCTTGCAGGGAAGAATAATATCGATGAAGGAATCTACCCGGGTCCGGCAGGCCTTAAAGTAATACCAAGCGGCATTTCGCTCCAAGGTTTCCAGCAGGCTGATCCAGACAAGATCCGGGACGTCCTTTCTGAGATTGTAAAAAGATGCGAGTTTCTGTTGATTGATGCACCTGCAGGTATAAGCAAGGATGGTGTCGTTCCTCTAGCTGTAGCCGATGAGGTTATCCTTGTAGTGAACCCCGAATTATCTTCTATTGTCGATGCGCTCAAGACAAAAATCCTTACAGAAGTTGTCGGAGGACACGTCCTTGGTTCAATTATCAACCGTGTCGACCAAGATAAAAGTGATGTTATTTCAAGGAAAATGGAGAAAGTGCTCGGCGTAAAAGTTCTGGGAATTATTCCAGAAGATTCCAATGTAAGGAGGGCAGCAGCAGCGCGCTCACCGATTGTTGTTTCCTATCCGGATTCGCCTGCGTCAAAAGCCATTCAACGGATTGCATCACAACTCATCGGCGTCGCTTATAAGGAAGAAGCCCCCGCCAAAGAACAAAGGGACGGATTTATTGAACGGTTCTCTAAGGCGCTTTTCAAAAAGAAGTCAGATATAAAGTAATCCATTATTTTTATTATTTCTTTCATATCTGTGTATCAGATCTTTTCAGCCATTTTAATCTCAGTGAGGGTCTTTTCACGAATCTGGATTGATACACCTATCATTTCGTTTTTGTCATCTTTTACCGGGCGTGCCGTGAGCGCCACCAGACGTTTCTTGTTTGCAAGAGATACAAGAACCGTGTTAAGATCATGACTTACGACAATTTTATCTCTCAGTACGTCAAGCGCTGGATCGTTTATCCGTTCTCCGGTCTGCTTGTTTACAAGAATAAGAACCTTCTTCAGAGGTTTTGCAAGCGCATCCTTTTCCAGGACATCCAAAAGCCTGCATGAATAGGGATTGAGAAAAATGATGCGACCTTTAGTATCAGTTATGATCACGGACTCAAGTGCGGCCATGATCTTTTTTATATCCCAAAGCGAGGCTTTATCAAAATATCTTCTTCTCATGTTGTGATTATACAGGGCAATTTCAATATTCGAGACAATTTCGTTCGACGTGAACGGTTTGAGAAGGAACCCATAGGGTTCTGAGGCCTTTGCCCGGTTAAGCGTAGCGTCATCGCACTGACCGGTCAGAAAAATCACCGGGATGCGGAAAATAGAATAAATATACTGTGCTGCAGTAATGCCATCTAATGTGCCGGCGAGATTTATATCCATTAGAACAAGATCCGGCAGATACTCTGCAGCCTTCATAATTCCCTCTTCACCGGTAACAACCTTGCCGGCAACAGCATATCCTTTTTTCTCAAGAATAACGCCAATAAGGTTGGAGATTATCTCGTCATCTTCCACAATCAGAATCTGGATGGGCGAGGCCATAGCGTTCACAGGGAGCGTTTCCGGTTAACATTACGAGACAAGAGTATTTAAATATAGATTTCCCCATTTTATAAAAATTCTGAAAATCTAATTCTCCCTGGAGGGGAACATGCTCAAGGAAACTGCAATGAGTTTCAATAATATAAGAGAGGAGGAGGGGGGAAGAAACCCGAAATTTATTCAGCTTTATTACTTATTGTAAAGACGCAAAACTCGTCTCCTTTTGAATGGCATTTAATTTCGCGGGCCTGAACCTTGATGCCAAAAGACCCTTCTATTATCCCGGCGAGAAGACCAGCAGTACAGTAGCAGACATTCTTTCCAGTACTCCCAAATGCTTCGGATTCGACTGTATTATCGAGGGTAATTGTCTTTTCCTTCTTTTCCTCGTTCCATTCATCCTTAACCAGACGGAACCAGCCCATCTGCGAATAAAAGGTGAACGCCATATCAGAGAGCGTTTTAGGCTCAGTTATACCCATTTTTTTGTAATGTTCGATATTTTCCTTACCCATATCCATATATGCCCTGTAGTTCACGCCTCCAGCCGGAAGCTCCCCCATAGTCTTTTTTAGTGAGTTCATCATGGACGAAAAGACGAATCTTGGCATTATAACTACCGGATCATCGATTAACTTGATCGTACCTTTCACGGGTTTGTGTTCAATGAATTCAGTAATTGCAGAATCGCCTTTTACTACGGCCTGAGCTTTGAATTTCCAACTGGGTTCAACCTGATCAGCGACAAATTCACAACAATCGTCGCCGTTTGCCACACACTTGCGTTCGAGGCAGTACCAGGTCTTGCCGGTCACAGCCATCAGTACGCCCTCAATCCATCCCATGTGGACACCGCAGACAGGCATCTTCCAATCTTTAAGGATCTCCGATTCGAAGGTATGTTTTGTGCGTAACACAATTCTCTTGTCACTTTGTTCGACGAGTTCGAACGGTGCTCCCCAACCCTGCTGATGCTGGAGTTTGAAGACTAGTAAAAGGAATTCTGCAGGAGGTAGATCCATACCGGATTTTTTTAACAGATTAAAAAGGCCAAGAGAACCGAGACCAACTGATCGAAATAATTTACGGACAGCCTTTACAGCCAATTTCTTGTTTAAATGGGCCTCATTCATCTCGTAGATTGCTTTAATAAGATAATTGGGATTACTTGCAGTCCTCACACCAAAAACCGAATACGTTCCTGCAACAGTATCAAGCTCAATATAGGAGGATATGTCTTTTTCTCCCTTGATCAACGCTTCGAAGTCTTCCTTTCCAATCTTCATAAAATTACTCGGTTAGAATATAATTAAATGATTTCATCCTGTTCATGAAATGATAGCCGACGCTTATGAACAAAGGAACAGAGTATTTTTTTAAAACGGGTTTAAAGATCAAGGAGATGGTTAAGATGAGATTCGTCAAATGAAATGGTAAAATGCGTTACTACCTGTTTCCTGTCCTGGACAAGACAGGTGTAGTCTCCGTACATAACCCGGAAGCTGACCTCACCATTCCCCGTAGTAATATCACTACCCACAATCTTTCCATCTTTCCTGATGGATACACGTACACCGTTTTGGGGCATTTTTTCACGGCGGACTGCAAGAGTGATCACGCCAAGACCCTTACTTTTTTTACCAATCTCCGGTACCGAATACGTAATATTTTTCCGGAGATGTCCTTTTTCAAAAATCCGGCATCCCATGACAAGTGCATCAATAATCTCTGGTTTCACATCAACGAGGACGTATTGTCTACCCTCACGGATATGGATGACTGCGTTATCACCAAAAAGAGATCCTTCGGTATCAACATAAAGCGCTCCTTCGGGTTCACCATTCAGGAATGCAAGATAAAACTGACAATTCCCTTCTTTTGCTACAGCCAAAGCACTCATTCGCTGGGAGGCGGCTAAGGTAAGCATTTCGGACAGAGAATAAGTGCCCAGATATTTCGATCCTTTCAGGATATTTTCGAGTATTTCCTGCAGATCCATTCAATTATCCTCTTTGACACAATCCGGGGCAGAAATATAAGAATTCCCCCCAAAATTGTTCTGAATTGCCTTCAATCATATATTCACAACTGGTGTATTATATATTTGCAAAGGTGTTTTCATACAGAAAACAAGCGCTATTATATATCACTTGGCTTCTTTTACAATTAAGCCTTCCAACCCACCTAAACAAAAGAATGCCAACTCAAGTTGTCATCGCCACGCATAAGTTGTAGAAGATATAACGGTGAATCTGCATATGATATTTTATCCGATGGTGGTTTCGGCTGTTGCCGTCCTTGTTACCCTAATCTACGCATCGTATCTGGATATTAAGGACCGCCGTGTTCCCTTCAGAACATGGTACCCCATGCTCGTTGTCGGGATTTCCGCAACCATTGTCCTCTTCTACCTGCAAACCGGAAACATCAGTCTGATAGCAGGCTATCTTGCACTGGTATCCAGTTTTCTGTACGCCGACTATCTGGACAACCACGAACCTGGTACCCCGTTCCGGTTTCCGTACCTGGCATTAGTCCTAGCCCTTCCAGCACTCTCCTGGTTCATTATTCCGGCAATATCTACGGGAAAATTTCCTGACACTCAGCTCATTCCGTGGTATGTGATGTTAGTCGGTCTGCTTGGATATGTATCCTACAGGGAATACAAAAGACAACCTGAACGCAAACTCAAGACAAAACAGGCAAGAAAAGAAGTCAAGCGGGATGCGAATGTTGAAGAAGTGCTGAGCCGCTGGTATTTCATTCTTGTAATTATTATCCTCGTCATTGCATCGTTCTATATGATGGGAGATGGAAGTTGGGCAGATTCCGGCATCTACATTGCCCTTGCTGCGGTCTTTTGCGGCGTATTCTATATCTTCGGGCAGATGCACCTTTTCGGCGGTGCTGATGCATGGGCACTCATCTTTATCGCCTTTTGCATTCCGACGTTTCCGTTTGCACCGCTTTTGAATACACCCCCACTGGGATTTCTCTCATTTTCTATATTGATCAACGCCCTCATCCTCAATCTTGTAGCACCGGTTGCCATTTTTTTTATAAATGTAATAAAAAAGAACCGCGCCCCACTCCAGTATATGTTCTTTGGTTTCCCAGTCGATGGAGAGAAAATCCAGGATTCATGGGGATTTGTCATGGAAGATTTTGTAGAGAAAGATGCTAAAGTCGAACGAAAATTTATTGGGTTTTGGGACTCTCTGCACAGGATGCGTTCTGATGAGGGCCGCGTATATACCAAAGACCTCCGGGAACACCCTGAAGAGTTTCAAAAGGAGTTGGGCATCTACAAAAAAGCAGGTAACGTCTGGATTTCCTATGCAGTTCCATTTATCCTTCCGATCACCGCCGGATTTATTTCGGCAATTCTTTTAGGAGATTTCCTTTTCTCGATCATAAAATTATTTACCGGAGGTGCGTGATACGCTCTCTCTGAAATTTCTGGATGGTGGACTAATCCCGGTAATTGTACAGGATGAGAAAACAGGGGAGGTTCTGATGATGGCTTATGCAAATGAGGAGGCAGTCAAACTCACGGAAGATACCGGTTTTGCCCATTATTACAGCAGGAGTCGGAAAAAACTCTGGAAGAAAGGGGAAGAAAGCGGACATTTCCAGAAGGTTGCAAGGATTCTTGTGGATTGTGATGAGGATTGCCTTATCTACGAGGTTGAGCAAACTGGCGCTGCCTGTCATACCGGATACCGCAGTTGCTTTTTCAGGACACTCGATGGCATAATCATTGGGGAAAAGATTTTTGACCCAGAAAAAGTCTATGGAACAACAAAACACTAAAATGCCGGTGAAGATCGTTTTTGCCTGAAACCCCATTTACAGCGGGTATTTCTAAGAAAAGCTCTATGACGCCATCTCCCAAACAAAAAGAAGTCACCGATCGATTAAAAGTGCAAACGGCACGTCTCTCGATTATTTCCAACACAAGTCTTGTAATCCTTAAATTTGGTGTTGGCTTTGCTATCGGCTCGGTAAGTATTATTTCTGAAGCTATTCATACTTCCATTGATCTTTTAGCCTCTTTAATCGCCTTTTTTTCGGTTAAAAAATCTGCGGAGCCTCCCGACGCAAGTCACTCGTTCGGGCACGGCAAATTTGAGGATATATCAGGTCTCATCGAGGCACTACTCATTTTTGGCGCGGCGCTGATAATTATTGCCGAAGCACTACTGAGGTTGACAAATGGGCCGGAGCAGGAATTTCCCTCGGGGCTGCTTTCTTTTGGTATTATAGTGATGGGCATTTCAGTAATTGCAAACTGGTATGTTTCGTCACGTCTTATGAAAGTGGCAAAAGAAACCGAATCCATTGCCCTCGAGAGCGACGCATTGCATCTGCGGACAGATATCTACACATCACTGGGGGTTTTTTCTGGATTAATTCTGATCCATATTACCGGCCTTGCTGTCCTTGACCCACTTATTGCAATCGGAATCAGCATTGTGATACTGTATGCTGCGACAAATATGCTGCGACGATCATTTGCCGATCTTATCGACCATTCCATCCCAATAAAAGATGAAGAACGGATAAAAGCGATCATCTGCATGCATTCCAGCGAGTATGCCGGCTTTCATGGTTTTCGTACACGGCGTTCCGGCCCGGATATCTTTATCGAGTTCCATCTTGTCGTACCTGGAGAGATCTCAGTCACACGGTCCCATGATCTTGCCGATCATCTTGAATCAGATCTGCTCGTGGAATATCCCCGGGCAAAAATAACAATTCATATCGAACCTTGCGAGGAAGAGTCCGGTAAATGTGATCCCACCTGTAGCTGTCAAAAAAAGAATGGGTTGGAATAACTAACAATTTAGACTGACTTTGAGTAAGAATTAACGTTGAGCATTCGACAAATTGGATAAACGATAACACATTTTCATTTCAAACGCTTGAGATGAATAGAGAGATATGATGAATACAACAATCTCTATTTGTAACTTTTTTGAGTATATATCCCCATATTTTATGTCGAAAAACTGTATATGAGTACGGGAATAAATTCATGATCGAACATCATGAAATCCCAACGGAGTTCGTATGTATTAGTGACTGCATGCCTTGCGGCATTGCTTATTGTAACGATTCTCGTTGCTGGATGTACCAGCAACAGTGCAACAACCACCGCTCCTGCTACAGCAGCCGCCACACCGGCTAGCAGTGCACCGGCAGCAACAAATGCACCCGCAGCAACATCCCAGAGCGAGACCCTGACACTGAGTGGTTCGACCACAGTTCTTCCTATCGCACAGGCTGTTGCAGACAACTTCTCGGCTACACACCCTGACGCAAACATCCAGGTTTCCGGCGGAGGATCAGGAGTTGGAATCCAGGCTATCATTAATAATAAAGTGGATATCGGCATGAGTTCGGCTGCTGTCTCCCCTGCCCAGCTGGCGCAGGACAGCAACATGAACATCATCACGATTGCCCACGATGGTATTGCGATCGTTGTCAACCCCGCAAACTCGATCTCGTCGATCACCCTTGACCAGGTCAAGGCGATTTACAACGGGAGCATCACCTCGTGGTCTTCCGTACCCGGGGCAGGAGTAGCAAACTCCAACAACCAGATCGTACTCGTTGGCCGTGACAGTTCCTCCGGTACCCGTACCTACTTTGATCAGTTCGTGATGCAGAACACAAACGATTCCATGTCCATGCATGAGGATAACTCAAACGGTGCAGTCCTCCAGGAAGTCGCCCAGACGCCCAATGCAGTCGGGTACATCTCCATTGGTTATCTCGATAATACCGTGAAGGCACTCCCGATTCAGCTGGCAAATGGAACCCAGATTGCTCCGTCCGTGGCCACGGTCAAGGACAAGACCTACCCCATCCACCGTGACCTCTATATGCTCACAAATGGTCAGCCAACCGGTCTTGCTGCGGATTACATCAATTTCCTACTCAGCCCAGCCGGTCAGCAGATTGTTGTCCAGCAGGGGTATGTTGCCCTGACCAGCTGAAGTGGCAAGGATTTACCTGTAAACACACTTTTTTTATCCCCCAAAGAGGCGACGCATCATTACCCTGTCAGAATTCATTACTCAAAAGAGCCCGGGAAGTACCGCGACGGTTTCCCGCATCAGGGAAAAAGGTATTAGATCTGTATTTTTCTTCACAGCATTTTTCGCTGTAATCGTTGTTGCATTTATCCTACTCTTCTTATTACGGGATGGCTATTCAATCTTTGAAACGGTGGGAGTGGTTAATTTCCTCTTCGGACCTACGTGGGCTCCAGCTCAAGTTGTGCCGTTGTACGGGATATCCGCTCTCATTGTAGGTACGCTCCTAGTAACCCTCGGAGCGATGATCTTTGCTGTCCCGCTTTCTATCGGCTGTGCGATCTATATTTCAGAACTCGCATCACCCCGGGTAAAAAGTGTTTTCAAACCGGCCACTGAGCTTCTTGCCGGTATCCCTTCGGTTGTCTACGGTTTCTTCGGCCTGATTGTTTTAAGCAATTTCATCCGTATCTCATTTAACGTCGCGAGCGGGCAGACCTGGCTTGCCGGGTCGATCATTCTAGGGATCATGGCGCTTCCCACGATTATCAGCGTTTCCGAGGATGCCATCAGTTCGGTCCCCCGAGAATACCGGGAAGGATCCCTCGCAACCGGTGCAACCCGCTGGCAAACGATCAGCCGGGTTATTGTGCCAGCGGCCCTCTCCGGGATCGCAGCGGCAATCATCCTTGGAATCGGCCGCGCAATCGGTGAGACCATGGCAGTTCTGATGGTAACCGGGAATACTGCCATCATTCCGAACCCAATTTGGAATGTGCTCTCCTCGGTCCGAACTTTGACCGGTACCCTTGGAATCGAGATGGGCGATGTTGAGGTCGGAAGCACACACTACCACGCACTGTTTGGTGTGGCAGTAGTCCTTCTCATCATCACGCTCATTATCAACATGAGCGCGGTCGCCATTCTGTCGTACATCAAGGAAGGCAGGATGGGAAGCAGAGCGAAAAGGCCGTTGATTCAATCACGTAATTTTGATCTAGTCAAGGAAAAACTCCAATCCTGGTTCCGAATCATCCTCCTTGCTCTCCTTGCTCTCCTGTTGCTTGTAGCCGGTCTTTGGGAGGTAGTGCTCATCATCATTCTTGCAGCTGCTGTCTGGCACCATGGCAGGAACCGGATCTCAAGGCACCATATCGAGCAGGTAGCATTTGCCTGCGTCATTGCTGCTGCGATAGCTGTTTTAGCCATTCTGGCAATAATTCTGAGTTATATTATTGTGAACGGATTGCCAGCGATATCGTGGCAATTCCTGACGCAGCCACCCACAGATCTTGGCAGAAGTGGCGGCATTTTTCCGGCGATTGTCGGAACATTATACCTGGTTGCAGGAGCAATTGCTATTGCCCTCCCTCTTGGTGTCGGAGCGGCGATCTATTTGGTCGAATATACCCGTGAGGGGCGGGTCACAAAACTGATCCGGACCGGTGTCGATCTCCTCAACGGGACGCCCTCGATCGTTTTTGGACTGTTCGGCTTTGCCTTCCTCGTGCTCTTCCTTAACATAGGCGTATGCCTCCTTGCCGGCATGATCACCCTAGCGCTGATGGTGCTGCCTACCGTGATTCGTACAACGGAAGAGGCCCTCAAAAACGTCCCGCAGTCTCTCCGCGAAGGGAGCCTGGCGCTCGGGGCGACGCAATGGCAGACTATCCGCAAAGTAGTCCTCCCGCCCGCGGTTCCGGGGATCGTAACCGGCGCAATCCTCTCCATCGGGAGAGCTGCAGGTGAAACTGCGCCAATCATGTTCGTAGCAGTTGTATTCTCGACCCGGTTCCTACCCACATCGCTCTTCCAGCCCGTGATGGCACTACCGTACCACCTCTTCATACTTTCGACCAATGTACCGGGCTCATCGACCAACAAGTACGGAACGGCACTTGTCCTCCTGATCATTGTTGTAGCATTCTACGCAGTTGCTATCCTGATCCGAAGTCACTATACAAAAAAGGCACGGGGATAACCTATGTCAGATTCAACCGTCATTTCCACAAAAAACCTGAACCTCTGGTATAACGAGAAACACGCTCTCCAGGATATCACCATGGAGATTGAAAAGAAGAAGACCACCGCATTGATCGGACCTTCAGGGTGCGGGAAATCCACGCTCCTGCGCTGCTTCAACCGGATGAACGATCTCATCACTCAAGTCAAGATGACCGGTGAACTCCTCCTTGACAACGAGAATATGCTCGGTGATGGAATGGACGTAGTAGCACTGAGAAAAAGGGTTGGCATGGTTTTCCAGCGGCCAAATCCTTTTCCTAAATCAATCTACGAAAACGTCGCGTACGGACCACGGGTTCATGGAATAAACGATCGTGCGCACCTTGACGCTATTGTCGAAAAGAGTCTGCGTCATGCAGCTCTCTGGGAAGAAGTCCGGGACAGACTTAACGATTCAGCTCTTGGGCTTTCCGGCGGTCAGCAGCAGAGGCTTTGTATTGCCCGTACCTTGGCTGTGGGCCCCGAAGTGATTCTTATGGACGAGCCCTGCTCGGCACTGGATCCGATCGCAACGGCAAAAATAGAGAACCTCATCGAGATGCTCAAAGAAGACTATACCGTAATCATCGTCACACATAACATGCAACAGGCCGCCCGTGTCAGTGATTTCACCGGATTCATGTACCTGGGAAAACTGATCGAGTATGACAAAACCACTAATATATTCGAGCACCCGAAAGAAGATCTGACCGAGAACTACATCACTGGACGATTCGGGTAGGGAAGGATAATGACTGACAAATTCCATTCTGAACTCAAAGATCTTAAAAAAGAAGTCACGGGGATGGCCCGATTTGCATTATCTATGCTAAAGGATTCCCAGGATGCTTTCAGTAATCAGGATTCCACTCTCGCGGCAACGGTACTAAGCCGAAAAGACCAGCTCAGGGAAATGACGGTTGCACTTGAGGAGAATTGTTACCAGCTTATTGCATTGAACCAGCCTGTGGCAAAAGATATGAGAATTATTGTTTGCTCCCTCAAAATTATCGCCGCATCAGAACGAATAGGGAGATATGGCAAATCAACCGCGAAAATAATTAAGGAAATTTCAGGAAAGCCCCATATAGCAAATATGATGAGTATTCCACTCATGTCGGAATACGTGCTTACGATGATCGAAGACGCTATCAATGCCTACGAGACTGAGGACCTGAAGAAACTCGAGGGATTCTCAGCACGGGATGATGCTATTGATACACTACGTCACTCTATCTTTCGCGAAGCGATAACATTCATGATGGAGAATCCAAAAAATATCACGCTTGCCACTTACTATATTATTATCGCACGGTATCTGGAACGCTGCGCTGATCATGCTTGTAAAATGGCGGAGAATGTCCATTATATGGAAACCGGCGAGAGAATCGAAATCAAGTAATTTTTTTTTAGAGTTGATCCTTCCATCCCCAATAGATAGCAACTTTCGGTGGAAATTATTTACACTAAAAACCAGAAGAAAATTCTTTTTATTGGTTTGTAAGATTAGTGTACAATAATTGTTCCTTTTATTGCAGAATTATCGGTATAATGATATCCATATGTTCCCGGAAGGGCAAACGTGAATTGGAACTCCTGATTAGTTGCGAGAGGGGGAGAAGTAAAGGAGTCGGGATCCCCAGAATCTGATGTAATGGTATGAAATCCCAAATCTTGATTAAGCCATGTGATTGTAACACCTTTACTGATAACAAGGATCTGGGGGTTAACACTAGCACTTCCCATGAGGATAGTTGTTTGAGGAGTATAGACCCTTGTCGGAGGAGGAGCCGGTATGGATTTATTAGTGCAACCCGCGATAAAAATGAGCGCGACCATAAGGACGAGAACACTGATGATCAGTGCTCTACGACCAGATCGAAGATGCATGGAGTAAGGTTTGTTACAGGGTATAAAAGGTTCATGGTTGTTTTATCAGCTCACCTTTATTGTAAATGCCCTATATTTAGGAAAGCTCAAGATAATTTTTATGAACCTGGCATTACAGGATAAATGCAACCTCAGATCGCTCTTCACCGGGAGCTGCTGTATCAGGTGGGAAGGTATACAACAATCGCAGATTGTTAGTACCTTGAGGGATGATATAAACTAAATCTGCAGTGCCGGTCTGATTGGGAAGAGCATCATAAGAGGTCTTGGATTGGATCCCTAGCGGATTATAATAATTCCCCTCATTGTCAGTAAGGATAAAATCTGATGCAGAAAGTGTGTATGTTTCTTCTGAATTAAAATTCTGTACTGATATAATTACAGTGTAAAACCGGTCGCCGTTGAACTGTACCTCACCCAAGTGGTCTCCAGTTATGTTCACCTGCAGGTCACCTGCGCGGGCAGGTTGGTTGAGCTCATATTGAGGAATCTGATCCTGAGAGAGGGGAGTGCTACTGATAGCTGTTGAAATGATCCTGCCACTTGTCAATGAGTAATGAAGAGCAGGGACCACTACGACTGCAGCCACTATAACCACGAATACTACCACAAATACCGGAAGGAGGAACCTTTTCATACCCTGCGGTTTCGTGATTTCAGGTAGGGGGGTTCCGCAGTTTAGACAATGATCGTAGATCTCCGGATTGTCTGTTTTACACCGGGGACACCGTTTTACTGTCATAAATCTCCTCCGTTTTCTTATAATTGTTGAGTACGGAATTGGCACTACTGAGGAATATAGTGCTCTGCCGGTCAAACGTATTGAATTTTCTTATTTACTATGCCCAAAGTGGATACCACAATGAAAAAGATGCAGATCATGATTGATATTAAACCAGCTCTTTCTTTTCCCCCCGAACCGCTTATAAACCCCAACGCCTCATATCAGTACCATCAACGTACCCATTCGTTGAACAAATAGTATATAAAACCATACTATAATGGAGGAAGAATATTTTATGATATTGGTACCAGATACAAGCGTCCTCATCGACGGACGCATAACCTCGATGATAAAAGCCGGTGAATACAAAGGAGCCACAATAATCGTCCCCGAGGCAGTAATTGCAGAGCTCGAAGCCCAGGCAAATAATGGGCGCGAGATAGGGTTCTCTGGCCTCAATGAGCTCCAGTCATTATGTAAGATGGCTGAGGAGAAAACCATCGAATTAAAGTTTTCCGGCATCCGCCCTACACTCGAACAAGTTAAGCTTGCAAGTGGCGGCGAGATCGACTCGATGATACGGAACATTGCAATCGAAAATGCTGCGCGTTTTATCACCAGCGATAATGTCCAGGCCGAAGTCGCACGGGCAAAAGGTCTTGACGTTATTTACCTCAAACCTCAAGTCACCGATTTTGTCCCTCTTGGTATCGACCAGTTCTTTGACGAGCACACTATTGCCGTATATCTCAAGGAGCGTGTCAGCCCGGTCGCAAAGAAAGGGACCATCAACGATATGAAACTGGTAAAAATCCGCGATCAGCCGGTCAGCGAGTATGAACTCCGCAACCTTGCGCAGGAGATTCTCGAGCGTGCAAAACGAGATCCCGATGGATTCATCGAGATCGAGAAGCGAGGAATTACCGTTGTCCAGATCGGTTCACTCCGCATTGCAATCGCCCGCCGGCCTTTCTCTGATGGTATGGAAATTACCGCTGTGCGCCCGATCGTAGACGTGACACTTGACAATTACGCAAAAGCAGACATTATCAAGAAACGGATTATCTCAGACCGGAGAGGCCTAATTATCGCCGGTTCACCCGGTGCAGGAAAAACCACACTCGCCCAAGGTATCGCGACGTATCTATCTGAAAGCGGATATGTTGTTAAAACCATGGAAGCTCCCCGTGAACTACAGGTGCCGGACCAGATTACGCAGTACACTACACTTGACGGCAGCATGTCAAACACCGCAGATGTTCTTCTGCTGGTTCGTCCGGACTTTGTAGTATTCGATGAATTGCGCAAGAATGAAGACTTCACGGTTTTTGCTGATATGCGCCTTGCGGGTCTTGGTATGGTTGGCGTCATCCATGCAAATAGCGTCCAGGATGCACTCCAACGCTTTTCCGATCGCGAGGACTTCTCCGTCCTTGCGCAGATCATTAACACCATTGTGTTTTTAGAAAAAGGTGTAGTTACAAAGATCTACGATGTAGGATTTACTATCAAGGTGCCTGAAGGCATGGGTAACGAGATGCACATCCGGCCGGTAACCACCGTAACGGATTCTGAAACGGGCTCTCTTGTGCTCGATGTGTTCAGATATGACGGTCAGACTATCGTCATGCCAGTCCTTTCCAATGCCCCCGAAATACCGGTAACATCAGTTCAAAAACCATTATCGATCCAGAATATCGGCCAGCCGGTCCTCCCGGTCAGCAAACCAAGCAGTTCTCTTGCTGCAATTCCCGATGCTACGCCCCGGGCACCAACTGATGATCATCCTGGATGGAAGCTTAATGAGAAGGAAATCCAGCGTGAGATCGGCAGATATACCGATGGTTCTGTCGATGTCGAGATGATCAGCGACACAAAGGCTGTCGTTTATATTGATGATAAGGATGTACCGGCAGCCATTGGTAAAGGGGGCAAGAACGTTTCTGCCATTGTCAACAAGATAGGGATCGGCATTGACATCAAGCCAAAATCAGATCTCGAGCGCCAGCATGCCCAACCGGCTGCAAAACCCGAAGGAGAAATTTCACTCGGCGGCGGAATTAAAATCCAGACTGATAAAAAACAGCTCATGATAATCGCCCCGGATCAGTGCGGGAAAATTGTGGACGTTTTTGCCGGCAAAGAGTATCTCTTTACCGCAACCGTTAACGACAACGGTGAGATCAGTCTTGCCAAGAACTCAAGTATCGCGCAGGAGATGATCCGGCGCTACCAGAATAATGAGATCATCAAGCTGAGGCCAGTATAACTAAAGTAGGAGTTTTATTAAGCACCATTTTTCATCGTGAAACAAGAAGGTGAAGGGTTTGAGTGAATTTGATTTGGCAACATTTGAAAAAGAAGCACATGAGCGGTGGGCACGGGCATTTGAGTCCAACCCTTCAGACCGCGAAAAGTTTTACCTGACCGTCGCATTCCCGTACCCGAGTGGCGCTATGCACGTCGGCCATGGCCGCACTTACATCGTCCCTGATGTGATCGCGCGATTCTGGCGGATGAGAGGGAAGCAGGTTCTTTTCCCGATGGCCTTCCATGTTACCGGAGCACCAGTCGTCGGGATCTCAAAGAGGATTGCTAGGAACGATCCAAAAACGATCCATTTGTACCGCGACCTCTATAAAGTCCCGCAAAATGTGCTGGCAGAGTTTACCGAACCGTTGACAATTGTCAAACATTTTGCGGCCGAATACCAACGCGTAATGACCTCATGCGGCCTCTCGATTGACTGGCGCCGACGGTTTATCACGGTCGACCCGACCTATAGTAAATTCGTGGAGTGGCAGTGGAAGCATCTGTATGAAGCCGGTCACGTAATTAAAGGAGCTCACCCGGTCCGTTACTGCACGGTTGATGAGAACCCTGTAGGTGATCACGACCTTCTCGAAGGGGACAAGGCTGATGTGATCAAGTTCACGCTAGTCATGTTCCAGCATGGAGATGCATTTATCCCCACCGCCACGCTCCGGCCCGAAACAATCCATGGGGTCACTAATCTTTGGGCAAACCCTAATGTGACGTATGTCAGGGCACTCATTGATGGGAAACTATGGATTATTTCAAAAGAAGCGGCAGAAAAACTCGTCTTACAAGATCACATAGTGGAGGTTAAAGAAGAGATAGAGGGAATAGATCTCATCGATAAGACCGTAACCCATCCACTTTGCGGTACTATTCCAATCCTTCCCGCCGATTTCGTCGACCCGGATATGGCGACCGGTTTGGTCATGAGTGTGCCCGCTCATGCACCATTCGATTACATTGCACTCCGCGACCTTCAGCAGCAGGGAAAATATACACAAATCAAGCCGATTCCTTTGATCAAAGTAGAAGGGTATGGAAATGTCCCGGCCCAGGATGCTGTTGAACGGGCAGGTATCCGACACCAAATGGACAGCCGTATGGACTCCCTCACACAGGAGATCTATTCAGCCGAGTTTTCGAAAGGAAAACTTTTCGATAAGTATGGAGGTCAGCCGGTCAGGGTAGCACGGGAAGAAGTCGCGCAGGAAATGTGTGAAAAATACCATTCAGTCGTTATGTTCGAGTTTGACACCCGTCCGGTGATCTGCCGGTGCGGGAACAAGGTCAAAGTCAAGATCCTTCATGACCAGTGGTTCCTGAAGTACAGCGATCCCACGTGGAAAGAGCAGACAAGAAACCACTTAAACGATATGGCGCTCGTCCCGCCTGAGGTCCGTGCAGAATTTGAACGGACGATCGGCTGGCTAAAGGACTGGGCCTGTACGCGGCGCGTTGGTCTTGGCACTCGGTTCCCCTGGGACCCGGCCCAGCTGATCGAGCCACTTTCCGATTCTACAATCTACATGGCTTATTATACAATCGCCCACAGGATACGGGAGATCGACCCCAAACTCCTTACTCCCGAGGTTTTTGACTATATCTTCCTTGGCAGGAAATCACCGAATCTTCCGGAGAAGAAGAAACTGGACGCAATGCGCGAAGAGTTCCTTTACTGGTACCCGTATGATTTCCGGTTCTCGGCCAAGGACCTCATCTCCAACCACTTAACCTTCCAGATCTTCCACCACGTGACTATCTTCGAAAAGGATAAACTGCCAAAAGGCATGGTCGTGTTCGGCATGGGACTCTTAAACGGTGCCAAGATGTCGTCATCAAAAGGCAACGTTTTCTTACTTGAGGATGCGGTCAGCGAATTTGGTGCTGATACCGTCAGAATGTTTTTAACCGGCAGCGCAGAACCCTGGCAGGACTTTGACTGGAGAAATGAACTGGTTCTTTCCACCAAAAAGCAGATAGAGCGATTTTACGCGACCGTTTTGGAAATGCGGGATGCAGCAGGAGAACCACAGGACATCGATCGCTGGTTGATCAGCCGGCTCCAGGAGCATATCCTAAAAATGACCGCGGCCCTTGAAAACTTCCAGACTCGTCAGGCACTCCAGGAGGCCTCATTTGGCATTGAGACAGATCTGAAATGGTACCGGCGCCGGCTGCCCGATGGCTGTTGCGGCAGCAGGGAGATGAGTACCCTCTGCTCGGTGTGGACCCGGCTTCTTGCACCATTTATACCATTTACCGCCGAACATATCTGGCAGGAATTAGGCAATAAAGATCTAATTTCATTTGCAGAGTGGCCGGTAGCTGATGAAAATCTCGTCAATACACATATCGAACTTGCAGAGGAACTTCTCGCACGGACTGTCGAGGATATAGAATCGATCCAGAAACTGATCCAAATCACACCAAAATCGATTACCATAGTTCTTGCACCTGAATGGAAGCATAATATTTTTAAAACGATCGCCCGTTCAAGCGACCGCAACTCTGTGCTTAAAGAAATAATGAAAAACGAAGATATGAAGAAACGGGGCCGGGAAGCGACCGATGCAGCAAAACAGTGTACTACCCTCATCCACCGTCTTCCTCCGCATGTCGTCACACCGCTTGCAAAGGAATCAGTTAATGAACGTGCAGTCTTTGAAGCGGCTCAGGCGTTTCTTGAACATGAGTTCGGTATCCCTGTTCATATTGCCAATGCTGAAACAAGCGCATATACAAAAGGGGCAACAGCCCTGCCATTCAAGCCGGCGATTGTGATTGAATAAATTTTCTTTTTTAGAATTCGCAGCCGCTCTGGCAATTAAACAGAGAATACATTGCAACACCGGTTCGCTATAGCTACTCAAATGATGCGATACCGTATTTGTCGTATAATGAAAAGTCTGGAAAAAGCAGTAGTAAGGAAAATTATTCTCCCTCTACACTTTTTGACCGTTTTACCCGTTCCTTTGTCGAGAATCCGGTAGTTCCGTCCAGAAATTTCCTGAACCTCTTATTTGTGTCAATGATAACTTCATCGCCTGCCGTTATATCAGACTCGGTGTTCACACGAAGGGTCTTTCCACCGGCACCGGCGATCGCTTCCAGCCGTTTCAGTGCTCCGTAGCTAATGTGATACAAGTTCCCGTTTTTTTCCGGCTCAACCCCGAAACAGTTTCGGAGTTCAGTAACAATTCTTTGTTCGAGATCTTTTGTAAGACCTCGTTTAATGGGGTACTCCTGCATACACTTTTTTAGGTAGTGCGTATATGTTAACTTAATGACGACAGATTCATCGCATGACCTCATGATTTTTTCAAAACCCCTGCCAAGTGAGGGCACCGCTGTTTTGATGGGGTTTCCCGGAAGTGGGCTTGTTGGAACGATCGCGCTCCAATATATGGTCGATCAGCTCGAATTCGAGCAGGTAGGCACAATGACCTCCCGGTACTTTCCCCCGCTTGCTATGATGAACAAGGGCGTGATAAATGATCCCGTCCGTCTTTATATGAAAAATGATATTACTGCAATAGTTGCGGATATTCCTATTCACCCTATGATTTGTTACGAGATCTCCACCGGCATTCTCGATTGGCTCGCTCCTTATAAGCCAAAGGAAGTGCTCACTATTGCCGGAATCGTCACCAATGAATCTGAGAAACGCGTTTTTGGTGTTGCTACGACAACAGAAGCGCTCCAGAGGATTCAGGATCATACTCTTGTGCTTCCTATAGGGAGTATCTCTGGTATCGCGTCAAGTATCCTAACTGGTTGCAAGATCCGGGGTATTCCGGGATTTGGTCTTCTTGGGGAAACGATCAATGCACCGGATCCACGTTCTTCTGCGGCAACCATTGAAGTGCTCAACAAGATGTACAACCTTGGCCTCGATGTAAAACCACTTCTGGAACAAGCTGACGAAATCGAACAGAGTATGCACAAGATTTCTGAGGAAGTCCAACAGTCTGCTGACACAACGCCGAAAAAAGATCTTCCAATGTACGGGTGACCTTCAATGAAATGTGCTGCATTAACCGGTATATCGCCAGAAGTGATCAGGGATCTCCGGGAAGGAAGACCCCGCACTATCGAGCTCCAGAGTACCCAGAATATTGTGACTATCGCCAGTATCGAATCCGGGCCCGATGCACAGATCTTCTTGACATCAACAGATGTTGAAGACGTAAGCCCCGGCGATAATGGCATATGTGTCGATCTTCTCTCGTCATCGATCTCCATGAAACGGATCGTAGAGTACTCCAAAGGAGTATATTATGAGGAGCGGGAGCGGATGTCGGCAAGAGTTCAGGTAAAATATTGTTTCTCTTCTGTAGTACGAGAAGTCTTCCATGAAAAGCTCTGTTCACCTACATATGTCGAAATAAGTAAAGCTGCATGTTATCATGCCGGCTGAATGCTAAAAAAAGATTCAACCGTTATTTTTACAATTAAATCAGGGTGTAGATCGGGTACGATGCATACAAGGCGTATTTCCCGAGATTGATCGGGCACGTACTCATTCTGGATCATGACACAGATTAATTAGCCCGGAATACGAATCTTATAGGCACCACGAGGGCTTGTGGCTTAGCTTGGACATAGCGCCGGGCTTCTAACCCGGACGTCGGGGGTTCAAATCCCCCCAAGCCCGTAGTCTTTTTTGTTTTCTTGCGTATTGGTTAAAGGTCAGATATATCAAAACTTATTGCTGCGGATAAAACAGCCGTGGGTTAAACACCTGCCAATTAAACGGATAAAAAGAGTGTTACTGAGGAGGTGCCGCTTCGATATCGTCAGGTTTTTGAAGAATCTGCACATCTACAATGTTGTGTTGTCGTAAGGCCAGTTTCTTTGCTTTGAAAATATTTTTACCATCCTTACCGATTGCAATACCCCTGTCCTCATCACGGACTTCGATCGTTGCAGATTGTGCTCCGGCTTCACCGGTAAAGACTATACTCGTCACCTGTGCGGGCAGAAAACAGTTTTTTAAGAACTGTTCCGAGTTGCTGTTATATTCCACAACTTCGATCTTTTTTCCCATCACTTCGGATGCCTTCTTGATAGACACTCCTTTTTTGCCGATCGCAAGCCCCATATCACCGGGGTTGACAACAAATATGAGTCTCCCATTGCGTTCATCGACGACACAGTCACGGCTTCCCGCACCGGTCAGCGACTCAAACTGGGAGATCAAGCGCATGCAGTCTTCGGTCAGTTTGACTTCGACCATATCATGCCGTCCTCTTTAGAGAGAGAATATCTGACTCGCCGGGACTGACAATAGCGAGTGTGCTTACCATAAATGGTTTACCGCATGCTTTACCGAGTGCTACGCTTGACCCTTCAAATGTATGGATAAAGAGGTTTTCATACCCGCCAAGCTGGTTTTTAAAGTTCTCCGGGCAGTTTGCCGCGACGACGATCATCTGAGCTTTGCCCTCTTTTATGCATTTTTCCGTGTTGTTCTGACCAAGAATAACATTTCCGGTCTTTATTGCTCTTCTCAATGAAGCATTAAAATCCATCTACAATTCTCCTGAAAGTTGGTTGATTTTTGGTTTTGTTTTAGTTATCATGTTGTTTTACGGCCACGAGCCTGACATCACCGGTTCCAAGCTGGATTGGCTGACCGACAATGACATTTTCCGTTACACCACTCAGTTCATCAGTTTCATTTGCCACTGCGGCATCGAGCAGATGATTAACCGTCACTTCGAACGCAGCACGGGAGAGAACACTCTCTTTCTCCCCGGCAATACCATGTCGCCCGATCTGCTTGACTTCGCCTTCCATACACATCATGTCAGCTACAAGCATGATATGGCGGACATCGACAAGGATACCCTGTTCGTTTAACGTTGACTGTGCTTCGTGGATAATTGCATTTCTTGCAGCTTCTACACCGAGTACCTGGGCGATCTCACTGATGTTGTTGGTGCGGGTTCGCGTGGTATCTACACCGGCAACGTCAAAGACATCTTTTAGGTTGGATCCCTCAGTATAAAGTATATACTCTCCGGTCTCTTTTCTGACGACGACACGGAGTATATCATCAATACCCTGAACAATAACATTGCGCACATGTTCGGCAAGCTGGAAGAGGTTCTGATAGCTTTCCCGGTCCTTGGGCATGAAAGTGAGCGTTGCTTTTGCCTCGTCAATATCGTGCTCAAAATCACGGTAGTGACGACGGTCCCGGATCTTCTTTGGCGCAACATCCATGATCTCTGCAGGAGATATCTTGCGCTTTTCGCAGACCTTGGTGTTTAAGTGGACAACTACCTGCATATTTTCCATGTCTGTGGTGATATCCCCAAATTCATGAAGTGGGGCCGCTTCGATCTGCCAGCTTACTTCCCGTGCCTTGTCGCGGTCAACACCGTATTCAGTTTCGAGATAAACGGTCATAGTCGGAGTACTTGGCTCTTTACGCGCATCCATAATCTCGATGAGTCGGGGCAGACCCAGGGTAACGTTGATTTCAGCCACACCAGCGTAGTGGAAGGTACGCATGGTCATCTGGGTGCCAGGTTCTCCGATGGATTGCGCGGCGATAACACCTACTGCTTCGCAGGCTTCAATCCGTGTTGAAAGATACTCTTTCACGACGCGGTCCAAGATTTCCTTAAACTGTGCATCGGTAATCTCTTTACCTTCAAGGAACCCCCGAAGCTGGTCCTTGGTTTTCTGAGGGAGATCTGCAGACTCAATTTTCTTTTCATGTTTGTCCGTCGTCATGATATTCAGACCTCCTCTTTGAGCACAGCTTCGACAATACCTTTGACGTCTACCGGGTCTCCAAACGCACTCTTGGTAGGATCTGTACTGTCTTCACCATACTGGAATTGAATGATCCTTCCGCCAGTGGTTCTTACGGTGCCATCGTATGCAACCTTAAGATCCTGCAACGCGTTGATCATACGGCGCTGGAGATACCCGCTCTGTGAGGTACGGACTGCAGTATCCACAAGCCCTTCACGACCTCCGATTGCGTGGAAGAAGAATTCAGTTGGGTTGAGACCGCCTTTGTAACTGTGGGCGATAAACCCATGGGCGTCGGAACCACGGTCACCTTTCTTGAAGTGCGGGAGAGTGCGATCATCATACCCTCTGACGATACGTTCACCTCTGACGGATTGCTGGCCAATACAGCCTGCCATCTGGGTCAGATTCAGCATCGATCCACGGGCACCTGACACCGCCATAACCACTGCACTATTCCCAAGACCAAGGTGACGGCCGGCAATCTGACCGGTCTGGTCACGAGCTTTTCCGAGAACCTGCATGATCTGCATCTCAAGTGTCTCTTCGATGGTACGCCCGGGCATCGGTTCCAGCTGACCATCTTCGTAAATCTTGATCCTGCGGGTTACATCGATCGCAGCATTATTCAGGACATCGTCGATCTGGCCATACTCAGTCTTTGAGAGGTCTTCATCATCGATACCGAATGAGAAGCCATCGATCATGATACCACGGATGGAGAGTTTTGTGACTTGATCAATGAAATCCGCCGCTCGCCTCATACCATACTGCCTGATGATACGGTTAACAATCTGCCCATCAAATGCACCGATCGCTTTCTTGTCGATGGTTCCAGACTCAAGCTTTCCTTCGATGATCCGGACGTACGCATCGCGTTCGCAGAGCGCTTTTTTACAGGTGTCACAATTCTGGCATGAGCTAGCCTTAAAGACCATGTTAAGGAGAGGTGGGAGAATCTGCGAGAAGACCTGTTTATTGCTCCAGTACTCAATACCGTTCTCCGTCTTCCCTACAGGGGGCATATGCTCGATCTTGACCGGTTTTAGCAGATAAAGAGCCTCTTCTTTGGTAAACCACCGCATATCATGGGTCAACATAAAGATGCCTGATATATGGTCGTGAATACCGCCGATGATAGGACCACCAAAGCGGGGTGATAAAATATTTTCCTGGACGGAACAGAGGATTGACGCTTCTGCCCGAGCCTCCTCTGTCTGGGGAACATGGAGGTTCATTTCATCACCATCGAAATCGGCATTGTACGGAGGACAGACGGCCGGGTTGAGCCGGAAGGTTCTCCCTTCCATTACCTTTATCCGGTGCGACATAATGCTCATCCGGTGTAATGAGGGTTGCCGGTTAAAGAGAACTATATCGCCATCACGCAGCTGCCGTTCAACGGTCCAGCTGGGTTCGATCATTTCAGAAACCGTTTCCAGATTATCCGTACCCAGCCTGAGGCGGCGGTTGTCCGGCCTAATAACATAATTTGCCCCGCATGGTGCGTTTACATCGGGCCGTAAGGGACCGTTCCGTGCGATCTGCTTGAGTTCTTCTATATTATAAGGAGTGACGCGTACGGGAATAGTCATCTCGTTTGCAACTGCAAGCGGGATACCGACTTCCATTACCGAAAGATTGGGATCTGGCGATATGACAGTACGGGACGAGAAGTTCACACGCTTACCAGACAATGAACCCCGGAACCTGCCATCTTTACCCTTTAATCGCTGCGAGAGGGTCTTTAAGGGACGGCCACTCCGGTGTCTGGCCGGGGGGCAACCGGCAACTTCGTTGTCGAGGTACGTTGTTACATGGTACTGGAGCAGTTCCCAGAGATCTTCGATGATTAACTGGGGAGCGCCAGCGTCCTGGTTTTCTTTGAACCTCTGGTTGATACGAATGATATCAACAAGCTTATGCGTGAGATCGTCTTCTGATCTCTGCCCGTTCTCGAGGATGATAGACGGGCGCATTGTAACCGGGGGCACCGGAAGAACGGTAAGGATTGTCCATTCGGGCCGGGCGACTTTTGGGTTAATACCCAGAGGGACGAGATCTTCATCAGGGATTTTTTCTAGCCTTGCTCTGATATCAGCGGGTGTCAGCTTGTGTTCGACTTTTTTACCTTCCTCAACCATCACTTCTGAGAACGTTGTCGGTTTTTCGAAGTTAATCTTGAGCTGCTGTTCGCCGCAGTGGGGGCAGACACGTTCTTTTTTAACGTCCTTTTCTGAGATCTGGTCCCCGGTCTGGTCCTCATCGGTACCAACTACCTTTTCAACTTCATCCGGAGACAGCAGAACCCGGCCACACGATCGACAGGTAACACGGAGCAGTTTTCTGATAAGACGTGTATAACCGACATGGATAACGGGTTTTGCAAGTTCGATATGGCCGAAATGCCCCGGGCAGTCACTTGCTTTCTGGTCGCATGTCTTGCATCTCAACCCCGGGTCGATAACCCCGAGGTTTAGGTCCATAAGGCCCTGAGGGTATGGGAAGCCATCATCATCGTAGGTGTCCGCCCAGATGATCTTCCTTACACTCATCTCCCGAATCTCTTTGGGAGATAACAATCCAAACTCGATTTTTCCGATTCTCTTTGGGCTTGGCATGTTGAACCTCCTAAACGACGTCCTCTAGTCTAAGCCGGGGTGCTATTCCCATACTCTTCATCTCATCAAGCAGGAGCTTGAACGCATAACTCATCTCGACGGGGTAGATATCAGTTTCGTTGCCACATGCAAGGCAACGGGTCATGTTACGCTTGCGATCAAGCATCGCTACCATTCCGCAATGAGCGCAGACATATTCCTGAACCTTGTCCGACTCATCGAGCAGCCGCTCCTTTAAGGCCATAGCTGCACCATGGCCGATCATGACATCCCGCTCCATTTCTCCAAACCGGAGACCACCTTCACGGGCACGACCTTCTGTTGGCTGGCGGGTCAGAACCTGAACAGGACCACGTGATCGTGCATGCATCTTGGAGGAGACCATGTGATACAGTTTCTGATAATAGATCACGCCGATGTAAACATCAGCCTTGAAGGGTTTCCCAGTGATACCATCATACATCACTTCGCGACCTGTGTGGGAGTACCCAAGGCTCTTGAGAGATGCACGTAGATCGGCTTCGCTTTCACCGCTGAACGCGGTGCCGTTGATACGTCGACCTTGAAGCGCTCCAACTTTGCCACCAATCATTTCGAGCATATGCCCAATAGTCATCCGGCTCGGTATAGCGTGAGGGTTAATGACGAGGTCAGGTGAAAGCCCTGCCTCGGTAAATGGCATATCCTCCTGACTTGCAATGAGCCCGATGACACCTTTCTGTCCGTGCCGGGATGCAAACTTGTCGCCTATTTCCGGAACACGTAAATCACGGGTGCGAACTTTAACGAGGCGGGAGCTGTTTTCACCTTCCGTGATAATGACCGTATCGACAATACCGTGCTCGTTACTGCGCATGGTAACCGATGTGTCGCGGCGTTTCTCTACGGCAATGAGCTCACCTGATGGTTCTTCAAGGAACCGTGGCGGCGAGGTTTTCCCGATCAGTACATCTTTTTCAGCGACGATCGTCTCAGGATTAATCACACCATCTTCGTCAAGATTTTTATAAGACTCTGCACCGTGGGCCCCGCTGACGTCCTCGTCGGGCACTTCGATGCGGTCGATCTGACCGCCCGGGTACCGGCGCTCTTCCCCTTCATACGTTCTGAAGAAATGGGAACGCCCTAGACCCCGGTCAATTGAGGCCTTGTTAAAGATGAGGGCATCTTCAATGTTATAGCCTTCATACGAGAGAATGGCAACCACAAAGTTCTGCCCGGCAGGCCGATCGTCAGACCCGATTAGTTCAGAAGTCTGAGTATGGGTAAGCGGCTTCTGGACGTAATGGAGCAGGTGGCCCCGGGTATCAGGGCGGAGCTTCATATTTGCCGCCGCAAAACCGAGCGCCTGCTTGACCATTCCTGCACCCATCGTAACACGCGGACTCGCGTTATGCTCCGGGAACGGAACATGTGCTGCACCGATACCGAGAATCAGTGAGGGATCAATCTCCAAGTGTGTATGCGATTGTGTGATATTGGCAGGGTTCATTGCGATAAGGAGATCTTCTTCTTCCTCCGCATCCACGAACTCAATTAACCCACGCTGCACAAATGAGGAAAAGTCGGTCTCGCCTTTGGCAAGTTTTTTGAGATCCTCGTCACTAATAAGAGTTTTCCCATCTTTCAGGACGATGAGAGGCCGACGCGCCCGACCGCGGTCTGTAAGAAGGATAACATCGCCATTGAAGTCCTTAAACGAGACATTTACCTCAGATGAGATGGCACCCTGGCGACGCATGGAGCGGATATTTTCCACAAGAGATTTTGGGTCATCGACAAGACCAATTAACGCTCCGTCAACAAAGACGCGGGATTTCTTCATCGGGCTTCACCCCGGATTTGCTCGACTTCAAGTGTATGCAGGATTCGCATGATCTCCTCTTCATCACTGACTCCTTTACTGATCTCAACCATCTGAGCGAAGTTTTTCACCAGACCACAATTCGGCCCTTCAGGAGTCTCACTCGGGCATATTCGACCCCACTGGGTCGGGTGCAGATCACGAGCCTCGAAATGGGGCTGGGAACGTGAGAGAGGGGATATAACACGGCGCAGATGAGAGAGCACAGCCATATGATCGACACGATCGAGGAGCTGGGACACACCCGTCCTTCCGCCAACCCAGTTTCCGGTTGCAAGAGGATGGAGCAATCGTTCAGTAAGCACATCTGCCCTCACTGCCGTTGCAATTGACAGGTCCCGGTGCCGCATGCTCGCCCTTTCAAGCTGGTACTTGATATCCCGGGTGAGACGGTTGAGCGAGATACGGAAAAGATCTTCCATAAGATCACCTGCCAGTTTGAGTCTTTTATTAGAGTAATGATCTTTATCGTCGATTCTGCGTTTGTTTAAGACGAGATCAAAACAAGCCTCGGCCATACGACCAAGGAAGTGGGCTTTTGCTAGCCGGACTGATGCAACTGCCTCGGCATAGCCTTCGTCGCCCTCCTTGAGGGTAGCAGGAAGCGCGTAGTTGAGATGCGGGAGCAGGTAATTGTCCAGCACAAACTCTGCGCGTTTTTTCTGGTAATCTTTAGTCTGGTTAGGCGCGAGTTTTTTACCCACGTACATAACCCCTCCATCAACAGAATCGCATTCGCTCTCTTCAAGATTCTGCATCATGAAGGTGAGAATATCTTCATCGGTTGAGACTGCATTGACGACCTCCTGGTCGTTGGTCATACCCAAGGCACGCATCAGGTCGACGAATTTAAGATGCCCGGCGACTGAGGGGAATGAAACCTCCAGAAGGTTCTTTTTATTCCGTTCGACAACTACAAGAGCACGGTATCCCCGGAACTGTGAAAATACTTTTGCTACATAGATCCGCTCGTTATACCGTTCAGTGAACTCAGTCATGATCTTATTGGAGGCGAGATCCTCAAGAGTCATGAGCACGCGTTCAGTACCGTTCACGATGAAATAAGCACCCGGGTCAAACGCATCCTCCCCATGGGAGACGCGCTCATCGTCGCTCATGCCATATAGATTGCATGCAACAGATCCGACCATAATCGGAAGCTGCCCAATCGTCGTGATAATGGGTTCCTGCCGGTCCTCTCCATGCACGAGCGTCAGTCCAAGCTGGATTGGCGCAGCATAAGTAAGATTACGCAGGCGCGCTTCACATGGATACAGTTCTCCCTGCGATCCGTCTGCTTCACGCACGAGCGGCTTTTTTACTTCGATGTTTCCGAGTTCGACCCAGACGGGATCATTATTTCTTCCCCTGTTTTCGATATCGGTCTCGATGATCTTTTGTTCATTTACCACTTTCTGAAGATTTTCTGTCAGGAAATAGTTAAAGGAGTCAAGCTGGTGGCGCGCAACATGCTCCCGTGCAAAATATGCTCTCGATAAAACACTTCTGTCAATCAGATAGACCGCCTCCAGTCCTTATTTTTTGGGTCTCCTGATAACAAGTCGGTACGCTTCGGCCCTGCCGGCGGTATGACTTTTCCGGATGATCTTTATCACATCATCGACTTTGGCGTCGATTGCCTTCACCGCAGGTTCGTCATGGTAGATTTTTGGTAATTGTTCCGTAGTAATATGGTAGCGGGAGAGAAGCGTTGAAACCTCTTCCTCACTCATGAGCTGGTGATCCGGCACCATTATGTGGCTCAACACATTCAGTTTGGAGCTCAATGAAAAACCCCCTTTAAGATGAAACGATTGCCTCTCAGATGCATCACCGCAAAAAATCCACGATTGGATCGTGGTAACGGGCCCGGAGGGATTTGAACCCCCGACCACCTGGTTAAAAGCCAGGCGCTCTACCGAACT
>Ga0181535_10000531_pt1 | contig 56213 bp, 45 predicted proteins | sample PEATcosm2014_Bin_44_FD_119774 | JGI IMG/M metagenome (GOLD analysis project Ga0181535, IMG submission 119774) | Peatland microbial communities from MTU Mesocosm Facility, Houghton, MI, USA - PEATcosm2014_Bin17_30_metaG | ecosystem: Environmental > Terrestrial > Soil > Wetlands > Peat | place... | reverse complement strand
TTATCCCACCGACACCATGACCTATGACCAGCGCATGATGAGCATGCGAGGCAATAATCCCGGCTTCTCGCACGCAACGGCATTTCATGAACTGATTCCTGGCCACTGGCTGCAGCAGTTCATGAGCGCGCGCTACCGGCCGTATCGGCAGGCCTTCAGCTCCGGTTTCTGGATCGAGGGCAACGCCTTCTATTGGGAGCTGCTCTACTGGGATCTGGGCTTCGATAAGACGCCCGACCAGCGGATCGGCGCGCTCTTCTGGAGAATGCATCGCTGTGCGCGGGTCATCTTCTCGCTCAGCTTTCACCTGGGCACGATGACCACGCAGCAGGCCATCGACTTCCTGGTCAGTGAGGTGGGCCACGAGCGCGACAACGCAATCGCCGAGGTGCGCCGCTCGGTCAATGGCGACTACGACCCGCTCTACCAGTGCGCCTACATGCTCGGCGCGCTTCAATTCCGCGCGATGCGCCATGAACTGGTAGATTCAGGGAAGATGACCGATCGCCAATTTCACGACGTGATTCTCGAAGAGAATATGATGCCCCTTCCGATTCTGCGCGCCCTGCTCACCGGTGAAAAACTCACCCCGGAGTGGAAGCCCCGCTGGCATTTTCTCGACGAAGTGAAGTAAGGCACTGGCAACGCACATAAACCAGATGCCGCGCCATCTCCGTTGATTCTGGTCTTAGAGATCTCTAAGAATACCTCTTCCTCAAGTTGCGTCACATTCCTCCGATGAAATGCTTGAGTGCTCGCTGTGCCGGAGAATCACTCCGGCCTGCCGGATGAGTGGACGCGATGGATGAATTGACGAGAGAGTTCCTGATCGAGAGCCAGGAAGGGCTGGACCGCATGGAGCGCTGCCTGACCGATCTGGAAGAGCGGCCGCAAGACGCAGGACTAATTGGGGAGATCTTCCGTTCGGTGCATACGATCAAAGGAACCACCGGGTTCCTTGGGTTCAAGAGGCTGGAGAAGCTGGCGCATGCCGGAGAGAACCTGCTCGGTCTGCTGCGTGATGGCAAATTGACGGCCAACGCCGCCATCATCACCGGCCTCGTGCAACTTCTCGATGGCCTCCGAGCCATCCTCAAGACCATCGAGGCCACGGACAGTGAGGGAGAAGGCGACGATTCGTTGCTGGTCGGCCAACTGGAGCAGTTACAGCTTCCAGCGCAGGCCGAGGCGAAGCGGCCAGTTGCCGCAAAGGCTCGCGCCCGCTCCTCGATGGCTCCCGCACCTGCGCGGACTGCCGTCTCCGATCCAGCGTCGCCCGTGGCGGATGCGGTTGCTTCGGCTCCGTTCCCGATCGCTTCACAGCCCCCGCAGCCGGCAGAACCGATCTTGAAGGCGGCTGGCGAGGCCGACAACGATCCGGCCAGGTCGCGCGTTCAGGCGAGCGCTGCCGAGAGTACGCTGCGTGTGGATGTGACACTGCTCAATCGGATGATGAATCTGGTCGGCGAACTGGTGCTGACCCGCAACCAGGTCTTGCAGGCGACCTCCTCGGATCTCAACATGACGCTGCTCTCGCGGCGCCTGGATATGGTGACAGCCGATCTGCGCGAGAGCGTGATGAAGGCCCGGATGCAGCCGGTCTCGAATATCTTCTCCAAGATGCCGCGCATCGTGCGCGACCTCTCGCAATCGCTCGGCCGCCGGGTCCGCCTGCAGGTGGAGGGCCAGGAGACGGAACTGGACAAGAGCCTGCTGGAGGCGATCAAGGACCCGCTCACCCATGCGGTCAGGAACTCGCTCGATCATGGCATCGAACCGCCCGATGTGCGGCAGGCAGCGGGCAAGGATCCCGAAGGAACGCTCAAGCTGCGTGCGGCGCAAGAGGGCAGCCACGTCATCATCGAGGTCTCCGATGACGGCGCCGGCATCGCGGTCGAAAAGGTGCGCCAGAAGGCCATCGAACGCGGCCTGATCACGCCCGAGCGCGCCGCGCATATGGCGGAGCGCGAACTGCTGCAACTGATCTTCCTGCCCGGCTTCTCGACCGCAGCAGCGGTGACCAATGTCAGCGGCCGCGGTGTGGGCATGGATGTTGTCCGCACCAATGTCGAAAAGATCGGCGGCAAGGTGGAGATCGATTCGCGTGCCGGCAAAGGCACCACCTTGCGGCTGCGCATTCCGCTGACTCTCGCAATCATTCCTGCTCTGATTGTCCGCAGTGTCAACCAGAGCTTTGCCCTGCCCCAGGGCGCGCTCTCTGAGCTGGTGCACATTCCTCCCGAGCAGGCCGCTACAGCCATCGAATGGATCGAAGATGCGCCCCTGCACCGGCTGCGCGGGCAGCTGCTGCCGCTGATCTTTCTGGACAAGCTCCTGATGCCCAAAAGCGAGCACAGATTCGTCACCGAGCGGGACAACTTCATCGCCGTTCTCGATGCCGACGGCCGCCGCTTCGGGCTGGTGGTAGATGGGCTGGCCGATCCGGAGGAGATCGTCGTCAAGCCTCTCTCCGCTGTCCTCAAAGACATCGGTCTCTTCTCGGGCGCGACCGTGCTGGGCAACGCCGATTTGGCGCTGATTCTCGATCCAGGGTCGATCGCGATGAAAGTCGGAGTAACCATGCGCGAGGATGAAGCGGTGCATACCGCGGAGGTCGAGGACAGCAAGAACCTCGAATATCTGCTGGTCGAGGTGGGCGGACGACAAGCCGCCGTGCCTCTGGCGGACGTCCTGCGCATCGAGCAGCTTCCGCTCTCACGGATCGAGTACATCGGCTACCGGCCCGTACTCAACTTCGAAGGACAACTGCTGCCGGTCGAAGATTCGGGGGGAGTACTGGCCGCGGCGCAGGGCAATCCCGAGACAAACAGCGCGGAAGATCAGATCATTGTGGTGGTCTGCCGCGAGGGCAACCGTCATGTCGGCATCGCTGTCTCGCACGTCCTCGATGTCGCCGCCGGAGGCGAGCTCTTCGAAGCTGGAACCACGCAGCGTACCGCCGGCGTGACGCTGCTCAAAAATCATGTAACAGGCGTGGTCGACCTGGGAAGCGTTGCCCCTCTGCCGGCCAGTGAAGAAACGGCGGCCGAATGGTCTCAGGCCGCGGAGACATTGTCATGAGCACAGCGACAGCTACATTGCATCGCAAAGAGAAAACGGCGGCGCACATGGTGGAGATGTGCTCCGTTCGCCTCGGCCAGGCCTTGTTTGGTGTGCCGATCACGCACATCCTGGAGATCGTCGGATCGGCCCGGCCGCAGCCGGTTCCGTTGGCTCCAGCCTTCGTAGGCGGACTGATTCACTATCGCGGCGATGTCTTGACCACGGTGAGCCTGCGCCAACTGCTTGGCATGCCACCGAAGGAGGGCGCGCAGAGCATTCTGGTGCTGGAAAGCTCCGGCGGATGCTTTGGGCTGCTTGTGGATTCGGTTGGCGAAGTGCTCACCGTCTCCTCGGCGGACCATGAGCCGAACCCATCGATTCTCGACGAGCGCCGGAGAGTGTTGTTTGCCGGCGCTTACAAACTGAAGGACAGCCTGCTCGTCATGCTGGACCCTGAGCAACTGGATCCGATGCTTCTGAGCGCGGCGCGGGCCGCCTAGATCCGCCGGAGCCGAACCGTTATCTCCTCGGAGGGGCGATGCGAGCTTTGATTGTCGACGATTCACGCTTCGTGAGAGGGTACCTGCGCGGCCTGCTCGAAGAAAAAGGAATCGAGTGCGAAGAGGCGGGTGATGGGCAGGCCGGAATGGACCAGCTGAATTCCGGCACGCCCTTTGACCTGGCTCTGCTGGACTGGAATATGCCCGTCATGAACGGCCTAGAGATGCTGAAGCAAATGCGGGCAGAGGGATTTGGCGACGTCAAGGTCTTGATGGTGACCACCGAGGCCGAAAACGACTTTATTCTACGCGCTCTCGATGCTGGCGCCGACGAGTACCTGATGAAGCCCTTCGATGACGAGGCGCTCACAGAGAAGCTGGCCATGCTCGGTCTTGTGGAGGCATGAACGATGGCCGGCCGGCGAACCCCGATTCTGATTGTGGACGACTCAGCGGTGATGCGGAGTCTGCTGCGCGCGGTTGTGTCGAGCGATGCGGGCCTTGAGGTGGCCGGCACCGCCGCAGACGGCCAAACGGGCCTGAGCGCGATCGAGAACATTCGCCCGGAAGTAGTTCTGCTGGATGTGGAGATGCCGGTGATGGATGGACTAGTGACACTCAGAAAGCTGCGCGAACGAGGGCACCGGATGCCGGTCATCATGTGCAGCTCACTCACCCAGCGCGGAGCCAAAGTGACCATCGAAGCGCTGGCTTGCGGAGCCTCGGACTATGTTGCGAAGCCCGCCGGTCAATCGGACCGGATGACAGCCATGCAAAGGCTCTCTGAGGATCTTCTCCCCAAGATCCACGCCCTCACTGGCCCGCCGGCGCCGGTCTCTGTCAACCTTTTACGAAGCCCGCTGATACCCCAGATGGCGCCGCTGCCCAAGCCCCAGCCGATCTCGTCGGCGCCAGTTGTGCTGGCGATCGGCGTCTCGACCGGCGGACCGGCGGCCCTCGACAGGCTTCTCCCAGCGCTGCCGTCGAGTTTTCCTCTACCGGTGCTGATCGTGCAACACATGCCTGAGATCTTTACCAAACTCTTTGCCGAGCGGCTCAATGGCCGCTGCCCGCTGGCAGTGAAAGAGGCCGCCGACGGCGAACCGGTACGCCCCGGCTGCATTTACATCGCCAAGGGAAACTGGCACATGGAGGTGCTCGCTAGCGCACGTATCGCTTCGCCGCCTACTTTGCGCCTCAATCAAGGCGCACCTGAGAACCATTGCCGCCCCGCTGCTGATGTCTTGTTCCGTTCGGTAGCAGGAGTCTACGGGGCGGGGGTGCTGGTTGCGGTGCTAACGGGCATGGGCTCGGATGGCATGCTGGGTTGCCGTGTGATCCGCGGCCATGGCGGCAGTGTGATTGCGCAGGACGCGGCCAGCAGCACCGTCTGGGGTATGCCCGGCGCGGTCGCCAATGCCGGATTGGCAAACAAGATCCTGCCGCTCGATGCCATCGCTCCAGAGATAATCCGGCTCGCGAACCGGAGCTGCACGGAAGCCCGCGAGCTTCGGGAATCGGTGGTCTAGTCATGCAGATCTCTTCCAGCGTCGACTACGACTATCTCCGGCAGCTCGTCTTCGGGCTCTCGCAAAACGTGCTCGACCCATCGCGCGACTACCTTTTTGAGACCCGTCTGACCAAGGTGTTGCGCAATCAGGGCATGAGCCGGCTGGACGAGCTTGTCCAGCACCTCAAGGTGAGAAAGAATCCGATGCTCGAGCGCTCCATCGCCGAGGCCATGACCATCAACGAGACCAGCTTCTTCCGCGATGGGCGTCCCTTTGACCTTTTGCGCACAGATCTGCTGCCAACACTCATCGAGTCTCGCCGCCACACACGCGGCCTGCGCCTTTGGAGCGCGGCCTGCTCCACCGGCCAGGAGGCCTATAGCCTGGCGATGCTGATCCAGGAGCATTTCCCTCTGATAAGCGGTTGGCATGTCCGCATCGAGGGCACCGACATCTCTTCGGAAGTGGTTGAGCGCGCCCAGGCCGGCCGCTATCACCGCATCGAGATCAACCGCGGCCTCCCCGCCCGCTTCGTGGTCCGCTACTTCGATCACATCGACGAAGATTGGACGCTCAAGCCGGAGATCCGCAAGATGTGCAACTTCCGCCAGGCCAATCTGTGTGCGTCGCCGCTGCCCTTCAACCGCAGCGACGATCGCTTCGACGTGATCTTCCTGCGAAACGTGATGCTTTACTTTTCGCAGGAGACGCGCAGAACTCTGATGGCAGGCATTCACAAGGTGCTGGCCCCCGATGGCGTCTTGTTTCTTGGATCGAGCGAACAGCCCGCCGATCCCTCGATCTGGACTCCCGTGCTGGCCGGAGGAACCTGCCACTTCAAGCCAAGACAGCCGAGTTAGAGTTTTAGCCTCAAGAAAACGCCCCATCCTTGCGGATGAGGCGCTTTTTCTTTTGCGACCAACGGGAGCGTCTGCCCCACCGCAGGCGGCTTAGTCGTAGTATTCCAGGCCCAGGTGAGTGATCAGATCCGCGCCCATGATGTGCCGCAGCGTATTCTTCAGCTTCATCGACTGGATGAACAGGTCGTGCTCCGGATAGAGTCCCGGCGCCGACTGCGGCGACTTCAGATAGAAGCTGAGCCACTCCTGAATGCCGATCGAGCGCAGCGACGGAGTGCGCTTGGCCAGGTCCATGAAGAGCACCAGATCGAGCGCGATCGGCGCGGCCAGAATTGAATCCCGGCAGAGGAAGTTCACCTTGATCTGCATCGGGTACCCCAGCCAGCCGAAGATGTCGATGTTGTCCCATGCCTCTTTCTCATCGCCGCGAGGAGGATAGTAGTTGATGCGAATCTTGTGGTAGAGATCCTTGTAAAGTTCCGGATAAAGCTCCGGCTGGAAGATGTAGTCGAGCGAACCCAGCTTCGACTCCTCCTTGGTCTTGAAGGACTCGGGATCGTCCAGCACCTCGCCGTCGCGGTTGCCCAGAATGTTGGTCGAGAACCAGCCCGAGACGCCCAGCATGCGCGCCTTGAAGGCCGGAGCCAGCACCGTCTTCATCAGCGTCTGGCCCGTCTTGAAGTCCTTGCCGCAGACCGGCGCCGCGTTCCGCTTCGACAGCTCGACCATCGCCGGAAAGTCCACCGTCAGATTCGGCGCCCCGTTGGCAAAGGGCACACCCTCGCACATGGCAGCGTAGGCATAGATCTGAGAGGGCGCGATCGCGACGTCGTTGTTCTCCAGCCCCTTCTCGAAGGCCTCAACGGACTGATGAACTTCGGTCGGCTCCAAAAAAATCTCCGTCGAAGCGGCCCAGATCATCACCACGCGATCAACCGTCTTCTTGAAAGCCTGAATGTCGGCCCTCACCTGTTCGGCCAGATCGCGCTTATTTTTGCCCTTCTTGACATGCGTGCCATTGAGCCGTTTCACATAGTACTGGTCGAAGACCGCCGGAAGAGGCTTGATCGTCTCCAGATATGGCTTCAACTTCGCCAGCATCTCTTTGTCGAGCACTGCGGCGTGAGCGGCCGCTTCGTAGACGTTGTCCTCGAAGATGTCCCAGCCGGTGAAGATAATGTCGTTCAGATCGGCCAGCGGTACAAAATCCTTGATCTTCGGCGATTTGTTGTCGGTCCGCTTGCCCAGGCGGATTGTGCCCATCTGCGTCAGCGATCCAATCGGCTTTGCGAGCCCGCGGCGCACGGCCTCGACTCCGGCGATCATCGTGGTGGCCACGGCGCCCATGCCGACCACCATCACTCCAAGTTTGCCTGTCGCAGGCGCAACCGTGCCCGCTGCCTTCTGGCCGCCTTGCTCTTGAATTCCCATCGTCTCTCCTACCTCATCGTCTTGGCTCCAGATTGGAGCCTTTATTTGAACCTTTTTCCGGCGAATGGACCAGTCTAAACCCTGCCACAAGCCGTCGTCTCAAATGCCAACCTATGCCGCATCCGCCTGTCTGCCGCGCCTCAGATGCGACCATACAAACCACACGACTCCGGCAAGGAGTGTCACTTCCACAACCAGGTGAAAGCGATGAAATGCCGCGTGAAAACGCGGATCGGTATGCCAGGCCTCGCCCAGCCTCATGCCCGCATAGGCCAGCGCAAAGCACCAGGGCCACGAGCCTACAAACGTGTAAATGTGAAAGCGCAGTTGCGGCATCTTCGCAATGCCCGCCGGAAATGCAATGAACGTTCGCACCACCGGCAACAGGCGCGCCAGCAACACCATGATCGAGCCATACCGATTGAAGTAATAAGTCATTCGGTCCAGATCGTGGTGGCCCATCAGCACCCATTTGCCATAGCGCTCCACCAGCGGTCGTCCGCCCTTTGCGCCGATCCAGTAAGCAACCAGCGATCCCACGTTGCAGCCCACGGCTCCTGCGGTCGCGGCCCAGAAGAGATTGAAGTGGCCCAAATAAACCACATAGCCGGCAAACGGCATGATGATCTCTGAGGGCAGAGGAATGCAGGCCGATTCGATCCCCATCAACAGGAGAATCCCGCCATATCCGCCCATGTCGATCACGTGGGTTACAAATTGAACCAGAAGGCCAACAATCTTTTCGCTCATGGGCGTTATCAGTATATAAGGTCAGACCTCTGGTCTGATCTCTCCGTTGGATACTTCATCCCGGGCAGGTTCCTCATTATGCACCATGGATAGAAAAGTGTTGCTGTTCGTTCCCCGAACAGAAGGCAGTTGGCCCCACCGCAGGTGGCTGCTACTATGATTTGGTATTCAAAGGAGATATGCCCGTGGCCAGCTTCCCGCCGGTTCCTCTGACCCTCGAAGGCTCGTTCCTCCTCCACCAGTTTTTCCACTTTGACTGGAAGGCCTGGCGTCGAACCCCTCCCACCGAGCGCGACCGCATCGTAGCCCATGCCTTGACCGCGCTGCGCCATCTTGGACGTGAAGCTCCCGACGCGCCCCTTCGTTCGGCCATCTACTCCCAGCTCGGGCACAAGGGCGACCTGATCCTCCTCCACTTCCGCCCTACGCTCGATGCCCTCAACCAGGTCGAACTCGATCTGGCCCAGACCGAGCTTCACGACTTCTTTGAACTGCGCCACTCCTACGTCTCCGTCGTCGAACTCGGCCTTTACGAGTCCACCCGAAAGACCTACGAAGCCGCCGCCGAAAAGGGCCTCAAGGAGTTCACGCCCGAGTGGAACGCCGAGATCACCGCCACGCTCGACCGCCAGCTCGACGCCATGGCGCCGCGCCTCTTCCCCGTCATTCCCGATGGAAAATACCTGAGCTTCTATCCCATGGACCGCAAACGCGGCGAGCAAGTCAACTGGTACAACGTGCCCTTCGCCGAGCGCCAACGCATGATGCACGAGCACGGGCTGATCGGCCGCCGCTATGGCGACCAGGTCAAGCAAATCATCTCCGGCTCGATTGGCATGGACGACTGGGAGTGGGGCGTAGACCTCTTCGCCAACGATCCGGTCGTCTTCAAGAAGCTCATCTACGAGATGCGCTTCGACGAAGTCAGCGCCGTGTATGCCCTCTTCGGCCAGTTCTTCATCGGCATCCGCCTGCCCATCGACAAGTTAGGCAACTGGCTCAGCGGCAGCCTATAACCTCCTCGCATCCAACCGATGAACTTCAATCGCAATAAGCTAGATACAATCAGCGGTCCTGAACGCAATGTGACCCAGACCTTCACATAGAAGGAGAAGAGTCTATGCAATTGAAGCAGGTTAGCAGGCTCTCAGTGTTCGGCCTTCTGTTGTACTGCATGTCTTTGGTAACATCGCCGCAGATCCAGACTACGGCATTTCGTTTGAAAAGAAGTGACAGTGTACATACGATACAAACCGCATGCTCTATGACATGCCTCGCATCTTTGTAGAGGGATTCCTCCTGACCGCATCAGTCCTTGCTGGACGGTAAGGCATTTTTACCTTACAATGAATTGCAGGGGTCTCTTATGCCAACTCTCACAGTCACAGCCAAAGGTCAGATCACCCTCAAGCAAGAACTGCTGCGGCATCTGAACATCACACCCGGCCAGAAAGTCCAGGTGGATAAGCTCCCGGATGGCAGACTGGCCGTACAGTCCGCGACGCAGACCGGATCGATTGACAACTTCATCGGCAGTCTCGAACGAAAGAATGGCCCAAGACTTACCATCGCCCAGATCAAGAAGATCACTGAAGACGCCTGGGCTGGCAAACGATGAGGATTGCGCCAGATACCAATGTTCTGCTGCGCGCAGCCGTGCGCGACGATCCAATCCAAACCCTCTCCGCAGCCCGTCTGCTTCGTTCGGCAGACTCGGTCGCAGTTTCCATCACGGCTCTCTGTGAATTCGCGTGGGTGACGCGAAGTGCATACAAATGGCCGGCTGCCGGGATAGCTCGTTCGATTCGTGCTCTGGTAAACAGTCCCAACGTCGTCGCCAATCGCCCTGCCGTCGAGGCGGGCCTCGCGCTTCTCGATCGAGGCGGAGACTTCGCCGACGGCGTCATCGCCTACGAAGGTCATTGGCTCGGCGCCGAAGAATTCGTCAGCTTCGACAAGCAAGCTGTCTCCGTACTGAAGGCGCAAGGCAAGCGAGCCCGCCTTCTTAATTGAACCGATCCACTTGTTAATCGCAAACAAGGGAACGCCGCGATGACTGAAACACCAAATACAAAGCTGAATGAAGCCGATTCAAATGCAATTGTCCTAAGATTCTCGAATCCCTATGACGAAGGCTGGACCCACGGTTATGTGTTGGATATTGGGCCGCAGTTCTTCTTATTCGGATTGATCGACGACAACATAAAGTTCAACGGATCTCAATGTCTGCTCATTTCTGATCTCAGAAAAGTAAAGGTACCCGATCCTCACGAGGATTTCATCGTTGCGGCACTCCGCAAACGCAGAGAAATAATTGAAAAAAAGCCTGACATCGACCTCAGCAGTCTTCCCGCACTGCTAAAGTCGGCAAGTGCGCTTTTTCCTCTGGTATCCATCCTCCGAGAGCGAATAAAACCAGACGAATGTGTCATCGGAAGGGTCTTGGATATATCCGAGAAGAGTTTCCTGCTACATACAATCGACCCTGACGCGGGTTGGGAGGAGAAGCCAACCAGATTTCGGTTGAGTGATATCACTCGCGTGGATTTCGGCGGAGGCTACGAGGAAGCACTGCATCTCGTAGGCGGAAACCCCAAACCACTGAAAAAACTTGCCAGGAAAAAACGGCCATGAGCCAGGTGCGCGTGCCCCGGGTTCCGCTTCTGGAACCTGGAAGACCACGACCCCCAAGCCGAAGGCGTCCACCCCACCGCAGATGGTTGCAGATAATTATCTTCCCGTGGCGCACAATGGAGAAGTTGTGCGTGCGGGGATTAACCGAAAGCGACCACCAGTCCGCCCCCAAACAAAGCGAACACCCCACCCCCTCCCCCTGTGGAGGCCGGTTTCCGAGCCTTTTTACTCTCGCAACCAACACAATATAAACACTTTGTAATTTATACATATTGAAGAATTGGTAACTGTAAGCAGCAGTTTTTGCCCTGTTTTTTGGCCAAGAAGCGGCTGTCTTACCCCGATTTTCGTTCAAAATCGGCCCGATTTTTCGACTTCTGAAACACCAGTGGGAGTGCGCCTGTTTTGCCAGCGCTTCCTTTGCCGCAACGATGGCAGACCGTCAATGTCAACCCCACAGGGCGAAGTTGACAGGCATCGAGCAGGTTGGAAGGAAGACGGCGCGAAGTGCTTCAATAGAGTATGCCCGGAACCGGCGCGCTCCTATTGCTGGCCTTCGCTAGCCTGGTCGTCGTCCTGCTGCTTGTCCTGCTGCAGTTGACGCGTCTGGGCTATCTGGTTCGCTCGACCATTCCCGACCGGCCGCGGCGGCGGATGTTCATCGCCTCAGTCTCTTTCTTGTTCACCTTTGCGGGCGTCCGCATTCTGGTCCATCGAATCGTGAACCACGAAGGCCACTTCCAGTGGGTCATGATTCATGGCAGGCACATCCATCACCTGGTCTGGGGCATCCTGATTCTGCTGCTGGTGGGTTATGGCTGGCTGATAGACCTCGGGCGCTCGCATTCGCCCATGTCGATCTTCTTCAGCCGGCTGATGTCGGTCGGATATGGCGTAGGCGCGGCGTTGACCCTCGATGAGTTTTCGATCTGGCTGGATCTCGACCCGGACGCTTACTGGTCGCACGGGCGGCTCAGCATCGATGCGGTGATTCTCTTTGGCGGCCTGCTGGCCGTGAGCGCCTGGGGCGCGCCGTTCTTTCGCAGCCTGAGCAGGATATGGGACAAACGCGGCATGGTCGGCAGAGGAATAGGACGCGGCCTCTCCTTTCCTATTCGCCGCGCGCGGTCGCTTCGTCCGCATAAAGTTCATCGATCAGGGCCGCGTATTGCTCCGTAATCACGCGCCGTTTCAGCTTCATTGAGGGCGTCAGCTCGCCTGTCTCCTGCGACCATTCTTCGGGCACGACGCGAAAGCGCTTTAAGCTCTCGAAGTTGGCCAGGCCGGCGTTGACCTGCCGCACGATCTCGGCATAGGCAGCAACCACGCGGTCGTCTGCCACCAGTTTGGCGCGGTCTTTCGCATCGACTCCGTGCTGGCGGGCCCACTCTTCCAACGCCTGGAAGTTGGGTGAGAGGATCGCCGAGATGAACTTGTGCCTGTCGCCCACCAGGGCTGCCTGCGCAACCAGGATATTGTTCTTGAGTCTGTTCTCGATCGGCTGCGGGGCCACCAGCTTGCCGCCCGAGGTCTTCAGCAGCTCTTTCTTCCTGTCGGTGATATAGAGGAAGCCGTCCGCGTCGAAGTGGCCGATATCGCCGGTGCGGAACCAGCCCCCATCCTCGAAACACTCGGCGGTCATCCCCGGCTTATTCCAGTAGCCGGAAAAAATCGACGGCCCGCGGACCAGCAGTTCGCCGTCCTGAGCGAGCTTCAATTCAATATTGGGCATAGGAAAACCCGTGGAGCCCATGCGATGAGTGCGAGGAGTATTGAGAGCGATCACCGGCGAGGTCTCGGTCAACCCGTAGCCCTCCCACAGCGCAATTCCCACCGAGGCAAACCACTTCGCCGTGTCAATCCCAAGGGGCGCCCCTCCCACAACGAAGACCCTGACGCGGCCACCAAACGCCTCGCGCACTTTGGAGTAGGCTAGCCTGTCGGCCAGCTTCCACAGAGTTGATGAGGGGTGGTGGCCATCGTAGACGATGTCGCCGTGTCTGCTGCCAACCGCGAGCGCCCAGGCGAGGATCCGCTTCTTGATGGGCGAAAGCGCCGCGCGGCGTTCGATCTCCTGGCGGATCTTTTCGAAGACGCGCGGCACGCCCACAAAGACGGTGGGCCTGATCTCACGCATCGCCTGAGGTAGCTTGTCGAATTTGGAACAATAGGCCACTTGCGCGCCATAGGAGTACATCACGTAGTCCAGCGCGCGAGCCGTTATGTGCGAGAGCGGCAGGAAAGAGATACAGGCGTCGGCTGGGCTGAAGTCGAAGTCCTGGGCCGCGCAGTTCTGATTTGGCGCGATGTTGCCGTGCCCAAGCTTCACGCCTTTGGGCTCGCCCGTGGTCCCGGAGGTGTAGATCAACGTGGCCAGATCGTCGGGTTCGACCGAGCGAACCAGTGCGTCAAAGACTGGGTCGCGCTCTGCACCGCGCTCGTCGGCCCCGGCCAACACTTCTCTGAACGCGGTTGCGCCCTCGGGCGCCGAGGCGGAGTCCATCATCAGGATTCGATCAAGTGGAGTCTGACCGAGCACTGAGTTCAGTTTGTCGAACTGTTGAACGGTGGAGACGACCGCGATGCGGCAGCCTGCATCTTGAATCAGTTCGGCGATCTGCCCGCCGGTGAGAGTGGGATAGATGGGAACCGTCACCCCGCCAATGGCCAGCGTGGCGAAATCGGTGATGGCCCACTCCCAGCGGTTTTCGCCGATGAGGGCGATGCGGTCTCCTTTGCGCGCACCCCAGCGAAGAAATGCTTCAGCGAGTGCGCGGACTCGCTGGTAGATCTGATCGGAAGAGATCGGCAGCCAGTGGCCGAACTCGTCTTGCCAGAGGATGGCGCGGGGATTGCCGGCCGCTGCGACACGGCAAAACAGGTCGTTGATTGTGGTGAGCGGAGCGGTCTGTGTCATTTTGATCCGAGTGGACAGGTGGGGAATCCTTCAACCGATTATTCCGAGAGTGTAACAGCGCAGGGCGGCCACGGTCTTGATGAATTCCCATCTTCGATTCATTTCCTCTGGACGAATCCCCGTTTTGCATACTTATACGCTCATGATGTATATTTATACGGTGCGGCCGCCACGCTCGGGAGCGCGCGTCTGTAAATGACCAATGAAAACTCTCCGGCACAATGCGATCCGCGAACTGGTGACAAAGGCACAGGTGGCCAGCCAGGACGAATTGCGCCGCAAGCTGCGCCGGCGGGGCTTTGCCGTGACCCAGGCAACGCTCTCGCGCGACATTCACGAGTTGAGACTCTCCAAGGGACCCGGCGGATACACTTTATCCAATGGCACCAACCGAAGCGGCTTCGCTCAGACAATCGAAGACAACTCTCCGCCTTCAGTCGCCGAGATGATCGAAAGCTTCGGTTTGCGCGTGAAGCAGGCTATGAACCAGGTCGTAGTCGGCACGGTGATGGGCGGAGCGCAGCCCTTCGCTGCCGCACTGGACCACGAAGCCTGGCCCGATGTCGTGGGAACTGTCGCCGGCGATGACACGGTGTTGGTGATTTGCCCCGATATCCGCAGAGCCACCGAGGTAGAAACCAGATTGAGGACGATGCTCGAATCATGAACGATACGATTCAAACAGCGGTGGTGGGGGTGACCGGGTATGCGGGCGCGGAGTTGGCCCGGCTACTGGTGCACCATCCCCGCCTGAAAAGTACCCCCACCGTTTTTGCGGGACGCGTCGATGCCGAAGACGCCGCGCGCGGCGGCATTCCCCTCGCGGAGATTCATCCGCAACTCGCCGACAGCCTTGGCCACGGCGCATTGCGCCAGCAGCCATTCTCATGGGAACTGCTCAGCGATCTCGACGTGCAGGTCCTCTTCCTTGCAACGCCGCACGAACAATCGCGCGAATGGGTGCCCGAGGCCCTTGCCCGCGGCATTCGTGTCATTGACCTCAGCGGTGCGTGGCGGCTCATCGAGGCGGCGAACCGCGCTGTCTATGCCTTCGAGGACAAAGACGCCGCTTTGGCCGCGAAGACACAAGAAGAGGCGGTCTATGGTTTGCCTGAGTTGCATCGCGAAAAGATAGCCGGCGCACGGCTCGTCGCCAATCCCGGCTGCTATGCGACGTCGGTGATTCTGCCCCTTCGGCCTCTGGTCGCGGCTGGGCTAGTCGATCTTTCACACGGCATCGTCGCCGACTCGAAGAGCGGAGTGAGCGGCGCAGGCAAGGTGCCCACGGCAAAGACGCACTTCATGTATGCGGCCGACAATCTCTCTGCCTATGGCGCGTTCACACATCGTCACACGGGCGAACTGCTGGAGCAGATAGGCCTCGATGCAAGCCAGATTACCTTTACGCCGCACCTGTTGCCCATTCCGCGTGGGATTCTGTCAACGATCTACGTGCGTTTTGCCAAACCGCAAACAAAGGAAAGCGTCTCGCGGGTCTACCACGAGTTCTTTGCCGGCAGCCCCCTGGTCAGGCTCTATGACAAGACACTGCCGCAGATTCAGTACTCGGTCCGCAGTTGTTATGCGGACATCGGCTTCCAGCTCTCGGCCGATGGGCGGCGTGCAGTCATTGTAAGCTGCCTTGACAATCTCTTGAAGGGCGCCTCCAGTCAGGCCGTGCAGAATCTGAATGTGATGCTCGGCTGGCCAGAATCGGAGGGCCTCGAATGAAGTACGTCGTTAAGTTGGGTGGGGCCGGCCTCGAGAATCCGTCGCTGTTGGAGGGTTGCACCCACGCGATCGCAGAGTTGGTGCGCGATGGCCATCAGGTGGCCGTGGTTCACGGTGGCGGCGTGCAACTGACGCGCATGCTCAAGGCACTGGGCAAGCAGAGCGAATTCATCAATGGGTTGCGCGTAACCGACGCCGAGACCCGCGATGTAGCCCTGATGGTTCTTGCCGGAAAGGTGAACAAGGGCTTGGTCGCGGCCCTAGGCTCGCTCGGCGTTCCTGCGATGGGCCTATCGGGAGGGGACGGTTTAATCTTTCGCGCACGTAAGAAGCGCACTGCGCCCGATCTCGGATTTGTCGGCGAGATTGCATCGAGCGATGCGCGCTGGCTTGAGGCTATTTGGAGTTTGAACGGCGTGCCTGTTTTCTCATCCATTGCACTCGGCTTTGACGGTGAGTACTACAACATCAACGCCGACGAGATGGCTGCCTCCTGCGCCATCGCCTGCCGCGCCGATGCTCTGGTCTTCCTGACCGACGTGCCTGGAGTCAAGGGGGTCACCGGCGAGGTGCTCCGATGGCTGTCAATCGATCAGATCGCCGAGATGGCCAAGAGCGCCGTCATCTCCGGCGGCATGTTGCCCAAGCTTGGCGCCTGCCGTGAAGCTCTTCTGAACGGCGTGAAGCGCGTAAGAATTTTACCTGCGGAAGCGGCCGGTTCCCTGCCCGATCTGTGCAGTTCCCGCGTAGCATTCGGCACCGAAGTGATGGTGGCCTAAGGAGAACAGATGACCAAGCTCGAAGAGATTCAAGCCGCCGAAGCGCGGCTCCTAATTCACACTTACGATCGCTTTCCCGTGCTGTTTGTCGCCGGCGAAGGCGTGCATCTGATCGATGACAACGGCAACCGCTATCTCGATCTTCTCAGCGGCATCGGTGTCAACGCTCTGGGCTATAGCAACAAAGTCGTCCAAGAGACGATTGCCGAGCAGAGCCGCACGCTGATCAATGCCTCAAACTACTTCTTCAACGACAAGATGGCTGGCCTGGCAGAGCGCGTTACGCGCATCACCGGGATGGATCGCGCATATTTTGGCAACTCAGGCTGCGAGGCCGTCGAGTGCGCGCTTAAGCTGGCTCGCGCTCACGCCGGGCTTCTGCACGAGGAAGGCAAGACGATCGGCACCAAATTCCTTGCACTGGAACAGAGCTTCCACGGCCGGACCTTTGGCGCGATTTCAGCGACCTACAAGGAAAAGTACCGGCTGCCCTTCGAGCCAGTCGTTCCTGGTTTCGAGTTTGTAAAGTTCAACGATGTGGACGATCTGCGGGAAAAGTTCTCCTCCGATGTCTGTGGAATCTTGATTGAAGCGATTCAAGGCGAAGGCGGTGTGCGCCCACTCACGCAGGAGTTCTTCGCCGAGGCGCGCAAGCTGGCCGACTCGACGGGCGCGCTGCTGATCGTCGACGAGATCCAGGCGGGCTTTGGCCGGACGGGAAAGTGGTGTGCCTATCAGCACTTTGGCATCAAGCCCGATATCACGACATTGGCCAAGCCGCTTGCAGGCGGCATTCCGATGAGCGCAACCCTCTGCACTAACGAAGTGGCGCGCGCCTTCCATGCGGGAATGCACGGAACGACCTTCGGAGGCGGCTCGCTTGCCTGCGCCATCGCATCGGCCGTCATCGACTATATCGAGAAGGAGAATCTGCTCGATCACATCAACGAAATCGGCGATTACTTCCAGCAGGAACTGACAAAGCTTGCCGAGCGCCACTCGTGCATCGTCGACATTCGCGGCAAAGGTCTGATGATTGCCGCCGAACTCAACTCGGCCGAACTGGGCAAGCACGCCGTCACCGAGATGCTCAAACACCACATCGTCATCAACTGCACGAGCGATACGACGCTGCGCTTCCTGCCGCCGTATGTCTTCGAGCGCGTTCACGTCGACACGACGATCGCCGCTCTCGATAAGGTCTTCACTGCGTACACAGCGTCTCAAGCCGCCGTTCCATCGTCGGTAGGAGGTCAGACCCATGGGTAGCAAAACTCTCGTTGAAGCACCGGTCGTCTCTATCGGAAAAGACCCCGACATTGCTGCCGCCGCCGCGCGCCTGCATGGCGAGGACATGTGTTCCATCTCCGATCTATCGAGCGCCGAAGTGCGCGCGATTCTCAAGCTTGGTCACGACATCAAGCGCAATCCTCGCGACTATCGCCATGCCCTCGACATGAAGCAGATGGTGCTGATGTTTGAGAAGGCCAGCCTGCGCACCCGCCTCAGCTTCGAGGCCGGCATCAACACCATGGGCGGCAACGCGATCTTCGTCGACCAGACCAACTCGCCGCTAGGCGAACGCGAATCCATAGCAGACGTGGCGCGCAACGTCGAGCGCTGGGTCGATGTGATTGTGCTGCGCACTTACGCGCACGACACCATCACCGAGATGGCCGCAAATTCCAAGGTGCCTGTGATCAATGCGCTCTCGGACTTCGAGCATCCCTGCCAGGCGCTGGCCGATTTCATGACGCTCGATGAGCACTTCGGCGGTGCGGCTGGACTCAGCTTCACTTACGTTGGCGACGGCAACAACGTCTGCCACTCGCTGATGCTCACCGGCGCGCAACTGGGCGTCAACGTGACCGTCGCCACGCCCCGGGGCTACTCGCCCGACATCGAAATTGTTACCCTCGCACGCGACATTGCGCAGGTCAACAATTGCGAACTCCGACTACTGCAGGACCCGCAGGCCGCCGTCGAAGGAGCCGATGCGGTCTACACCGACGTCTGCGTCAGCATGGGCTTCGAGCACGAGTCCACCAAGCGAGAGCCAATCTTCCGGCCCTTCCAGGTGAACGAAGCACTGATGCAAAAGGCCAAGCCAAGCGCAGTCTTCATGCACTGCCTGCCCGCGCGCCGCAACGCCGAAGTGACCGATGCAGTGCTAGACGGCCCGCAGTCGATCGCCTTCGACCAGGCTGAAAATCGCCTGCACGCGCAGAAAGCATTGCTGCTGCTTCTCCTCGGAGGACTGGCAAATACCGCGAGTTTTCAGTAAGACAAGTTCTGGGCACCCGAGTGTATCAATTCCGCAAGGCACTTTTAGGACGATACGCCCCTGCTGGCAATTCGTCGGGCTGATTTGGGAGAGAATAGGTTAAGGTCATGAGGATAAGATTCGTCACGATCTGGGTAGCTTTGGCGCTAATGGCGGCGGCTGTGGGAACATCGGCGCAGTCCACCTCTTCGGCACCTGCCCGAGAAAGCAAAGACCAACCACCCTCAGATCAGGTCAAGGTTGCAATTGACCCGAGATCTTCCGGGGGAATGGAAGCTGAGCTGCTCACAAATGGTTTTCGCAACGTATGCCCGAATGTTTCTATCATTCGTGACGAACCTGAGGCGCAGTACGTGATTTTCGCGAGCGGAGCTTGCCCTGGTTTTTTATGCCATTACTACATCACAGTCTATGACAAGCAGGGGAAAGTGGTGTTTGCAACCGACAAACATACCGGCAAAAATGCTGTCAGCGCATTCTGTCGATTCATCAATCCTCAAACGCAGCCCCCTTTGGCAACTGGCCCCGCTCCTAATGTCCATCCTCCGCCACGCTGAGGGTACGTAGGTCGTGGCGACGGACTCCATCGGACCTGCATTACACCCACCAATCCGCATTAGGAGAAATCTCTGCATGGACGAACATGAAATTTTGCTGGCAATGGCGATCTGTGAGTTGTTGGGGAAGGATGTCTATCCCAACCAAGTTGCGGAGGCCTTCAAGCACGCGCGGGAAAAGCTCAAAACATATCGGGAATCCTCAAGCGATCATCCCTCTAGTACAAGGAGATGAAACATGAAACGAATGAGAAATCCTACGAAGCCCCTATGCGGCGGCAGGGGAATAGCCATCTTCAATGGCATCCCTACCGTCGACCCAAACACCATGAACCTCACTGAGAAGACGGGGATTTGCACAGTTTGCAGGGAGAGGGTAAGAATTTATCAGAATGGGTCCGGCGTTTGGGTACCGCACATTTTGCTACCGCCTCTGTCATGATGAGACAGGTTTCCCCTGCATACTCATGAGGCCTGGACGCCTCCATCATCTTTCTCTAATCATTCGCGCCTAGCCAGAGGCTAGAAGCTTAAAGAGGTCTGCAAGCATGTCCGTAATTCTCGAATCACTGCCCACGGGGGAGAAAGTCGGTATCGCCTTCTCCGGCGGGCTTGACACCTCCGCCGCCCTGCACTGGATGAAGCAGAAGGGCGCCATCCCTTACGCCTACACAGCCAACCTCGGCCAGCCCGACGAGACCGACTACGACGCCATCCCGCGCGCGGCTCTGGAGTATGGCGCAGAAAAGGCCCGCCTCATCGACTGCCGTGGCCCGCTCGTTCGCGAAGGCATCGCCGCGCTGCAGGCCGGCGCCTTCCACATCACGACGGCTGGAGTCCCATACTTCAACACCACCCCCATCGGCCGCGCCGTCACGGGCACTATGCTCGTCGCCGCAATGAAAGAAGACGATGTCAACATCTGGGGCGACGGCTCCACCTACAAGGGCAACGACATCGAGCGATTCTATCGCTACGGCCTGCTCGCCAATCCCAGCCTCCAGATCTACAAGCCATGGCTTGACGCCGCTTTTATCGACGAATTAGGCGGCAGGGCCGAGATGTCCGCCTTCATGCAGCGGGCAGGATTTGCGTACAAGATGTCAGCGGAAAAGGCCTACTCGACCGACTCCAACCTGCTTGGCGCAACGCATGAGGCCAAAGACCTGGAGCATCTTTCTACGTCAATGAAGATCGTCGTTCCCATCATGAGCAAGGCATTCTGGCGCGACGATGTCGAGATCCAGCGCGAAGAGGTCGCCATTCGTTTCGAAGAGGGCTCGCCTGTCGCACTCAACGGACGGCAATTCGACTCGCCCGTCGCCCTTCTCCTCGAAGCCAACCGCATCGGCGGCCGCCACGGCTTGGGCATGTCCGACCAGATTGAGAACCGCATTATTGAAGCCAAGTCCCGCGGCATCTATGAGGCCCCCGGTCTCGCGCTGCTCTTCATCGCTTACGAACGCCTCATCACCGGTATTCACAACGAGGACACCATCGAGCAGTACCGCGAAAATGGCCGTAAGCTCGGCCGCCTGCTCTACCAGGGCCGTTGGTTCGACTCGCAGGCGATCATGCTCCGCGAATCCGCGCAGCGCTGGGTCGCCAAGCCCGTGACCGGCGAGGTCACGCTGGAACTGCGCCGCGGCAACGACTACTCCATCCTCTCGACCGAGTCGCCCAACCTCACCTTCCATCCCGAGCGCCTCAGCATGGAGAAGACCGAATCCATCTTCTCCCCGCGCGACCGCATCGGGCAACTCACCATGCGCAACCTCGACATCACCGACACCAGGGAGAAGCTCCTCACCTACGCCAAAACAGGCCTCCTCACGCTCAGCAAAGGCAGCGAAATGCCCCAGCTCAACGGCGGCAAGGAGAAGCAATAGCATGAGGTACGCTTAGACAATGGCCGAAGAACAACAATCCGGAAAGATGTGGTCAGGCCGTTTTCGCGAACCGCTCGATAAAGAGTTCGAAGCGTGGCAGCGGTCGATTGTCTTCGACTGGCGCCTGCTCGACCAAGAGGTGGCAGCCAGCAAGGCGCATGCATCGGCGCTGGTCGCGGCAGGAATCTTGACGGCAAGCGAAGGTATCACGCTGCGCGACGCTCTGGATACCATCGCCGCCGACCACGCGTCGGACGCAGGCAAGGCGCTCGTGCGCAATCACGCTACCGCTGAGGACATCCATCACTTTGTCGAGCTTTTATTAGTCGAGCGCGTCGGTTCCCTCGGCCTCAAGCTGCACACGGGCCGCAGCCGCAACGAGCAGATCGCTACCGATCTGCGCCTCTATGTGCGCAAACAGATCGAGCTCACACTCGATTCGCTGATCATCTGGGCCAATGCGCTGGCTAAGAAGGCTGAGGCTGTAGGCGAGGCCGTCATGCCGAGCTACACCCATCTGCAGCGCGCCGAGCCAGTGTTGGTCGCGCATTGGCTGCTCGCGTATGTGGAGATGATCATGCGTGACGTTGGCCGCCTCATGGATTGCAGGAAGAGGCTCAACTACTGCCCGCTTGGTTCCGGAGCCGTAGCCGGCGCAACGCTGACGCTTGACCGCAACATTGCTGCGAAAGAACTGGGTTTTGCGGGGCCCACAAGCAACTCAATCGACGCCACGAGCGATCGTGACTTCATCCTGGAGTACCTGGAGGCTCTCACCCTCGTCGGTCTGCATCTGAGCCGCTTTGCCGAAGAAATCACACTCTTTGCCACCGCGGAGTTTGGTTTTGTCACGCTGCCCGAGGCGTTTTCGACGGGCTCAAGCGCCATGCCGCAAAAGAAAAATCCCGATCTCACCGAACTGATTCGCGCCAAGGTCGGGCGCATCCACGGAGCAGCTGAGGCGGTCACGCTGCAACTCAAAGGCCTGCCGTTGGCCTACAATAAGGACATGCAGGAGACCCAGGAGCCGGCCTTCGCCGTCGAGTTTGTTCCGCAGATGCTGGCGCTTGTGACTCGCTTCACCGCTGCTCTCCAATTCAACCTTGAGCGCATGAACGAGGCGGCGCAGTCAGGCTACCTCAATGCAATGGCAGCTGCGACCTATCTCGTGCACAAAGGCGTCCCCTTCCGCACTGCTCATGAAAAGATCGGCAACGCCGTGCGTTTCGCGATCGACAAAGGCGTTGAGTTGGGCGATTTGAGCCTTGCCGAGTTGCGCCAGTTTGGCACGGAGTTCGATGACGACTTCTTCGCCGCCATCACCGTGCTGGCCACGCTCGACTGTCACGATGTGATCGGTGGCACGGCGCGCGAGCGCGTTCGCAAGCATCTGCAGGCACTGCGTGAGCGCCTTGCGGAGTTGCCGATACTCAACAGTCAGCAGGAGGCCGCGCATGCTGGTGCGTAAGGCCCTGCTCAAGGACGCCTCCAACATCTACGACCTGGTGAACTCGCTCTCCACCGATGGCACGCTGCTGCGCCGGCCCTTCGCCGAGATCTGCGAGAATATCCGTGACTTCACCGTCGCCGAGTCGGATGGCGGCATCTTTTTGGGCTGCGGCGCGTTGCACTTTTACGGGCCTCATCTCTGCGAGGTGCGCTCCATCGTGGTCAAGCCTGCCGCGAAGGGTAAAGGCGCCGGCGGTCATATTCTCGCCGCGCTCATTGAGGAAGCAGAAGAGCACGGCATCCAGTCCGTATGTCTCTTCACGCGCATTCCCGACTTCTTCTTCAAGTACGGTTTCCGCACCGTCGAGGACAAGGCCGAGCTGCCGGATAAGGTCTTCAAAGACTGCCAGAGCTGCCCGCGTCTGCATCGTTGCGACGAGGTCGCGATGGTGCGCGGCCGCATCCCTCGCATCTCGCTCCTTGGTGCGCGCGAGGAAGCGCAGCAATTGGTGCGTCTCTCAGGTTAACTTCGACCCTCTCAGCATTGCCGCCGCTACAACCGCCTGGCCAAAACCGAGCCCGCCATCGCCGGGGCTGACTTGTCTATGCTGAAAGACTTCGAAGCCTTCCGCCTCAAGCCCTTCACGAAGAAGCCGGGCCAAGCGACGGTTTGCCATGCATCCGCCGCTTAGAGCAACTTGCTTGATCCCTGCAGCATCTTGCGCCAGCTTCGCGGCTCGCGCAAAACTCACGGCTATGCCAGCATGAAACCGCGCTGAAATCTCTGCCCAGCTAATCCCAGCCTGCAAGTCTGCGATTAGCTCTCGCCACAACGGAGCTGCGCTCATGCGCACTGGCAACCGTTCCGTCCAATCCCCGCCGATGAACTCCATTGCATAGCCCACGTCATCGTCACGCTCATCGACTGCGATGCCTTCCAACTCAATAGCCGCCTGTGCCTCGTAGTCCACAACGCGCCGATTCAGTACCACAGCCGCAACCGCATCGAAGAGCCTGCCGAGACTCGAAGTCAAAGGTGCGTTCAAACCACCCTGAATCATGCGCTCCAGCACGCGCGATTCTTGATCACTGGCTCCTGACAACCTGGCCGCCGACTCCCGATTGAGACCAGCTGCGCGCAGTGATGCGAAGGCCATACGCCACGGCTCGCGAATCGCCTTCTCTCCGCCCGGCATCGGCACGTAGTCGAGATGCGCGAAGCGCTCGAAGCTGCCCATCCGCGCGATCAGCACTTCCCCGCCCCAGATTCTTCCGTCGGTGCCGTAGCCGGTGCCGTCTAGCGCGAGGCCGATCACGTCACCCGTCAATCCATGCTCGGCCATGCATCCGGCGATGTGCGCATGATGATGCTGCACGGCGATCACCGGGAGCTTGCGCTCGGCGGCCCACTCGCGCGCACACGTGGTTGAGAGGTAGCCTGGGTGCATGTCGTGCACAACGGCCTGAGGCTCGATCTCGAAGGTGCGCATCAGATGATCGAGCGACTCGCGAAAGAATTCGAGTCCCGTCAGATTTTCCAGATCGCCCAGGTGTTGGCTCTGATAGGCAAAACGTCCTCGCGCAAGCGCAAAGACACTCTTCAGGTGCCCTCCGACCGCCAGCAGCGGAGGCGCATCAAGCGGCAGCGGCACACCGAGCGGCACAAAGCCGCGCGCACGGCGGATGAGTTGTGGCGCTCCATCAACTACCGCAGTCACCGAGTCGTCGCAACGCTGCAGGATCTCGCGGTCATGCATGAGGAATGCGTCGGCAATTCCGCCCAACCGCGCCCGTGCTTCGTCATTGTCAATGGCGATCGGCTCCTCACTGAGGTTCGCCGAGGTCATCACCAGGGCCTGTACGCGCTGATCGGCAAAGAGCAGATGCTGTAACGGCGCATAGGGCAGAAAGACGCCCAACCAAGGAAGCCCCGGCGCAACGCTCTCGGCAATTCCGCAGCCTTCGCGCCGGCGCGTCAGCACAATCGGCCGCGCTGGCGTGGTTAGCAGAGCCTCCTCCGCGTCCGTCGGCACGCAGATCGCTCGCGCCGCGTCAAGATCGCGCACCATAACAGCCAGCGGTTTTCCATAGCGCCGTTTACGTTCCCGAAGGCGCATCACCGCAGCGTCGCTCGCCGCATCCACGCTCAGATGAAAGCCGCCGAGGCCCTTGATGGCCATGATCTCGCCGGCAAGCAGACGATCAACACAAGCGCACACAGCGTCTTCTGCCGCAATCTCCATGCCGTCAGCCCCGGCGAGCCAAACTTTAGGTCCGCAATCCCAGCAGGCATTCGGCTGCGCATGAAAACGTCGATTGAGCGGATCGTCATACTCCCGCTGGCAGGCCGCGCACATGGGAAACCTAGCCATTGAAGTCTGCGGCCGGTCATAAGGGATCCGGCGCGTGATGGTGAATCGCGGCCCGCAGTTTGTGCAGTTCAAAAAAGGGTAGCGGTAGCGGCGGTCGTTTGGATCAAACAACTCGCGCAGGCAATCGGGGCAGGTTGCCGCATCCGCTGGAATTCCTGTGCTGACCTTTCCCAGCGTCTGGCTGGAAATGATTCTGAACCCATCGTCACCAGCCGGAGTGAGTTCGCATACCCTGATGGAGTCAATGCGAGACAACGGCGGCGCTTCCGCGGTCAGGCGCGTCAGAAACGACTCCACGCGCGCGCCGTCTCCCTCGATCTCGATGGTCACTCCATCTGTGTCGTTGCCGATGAATCCTGCCAGTCCCTCTTCGTGCGCAAGCCGATAGACAAAGGGACGGAATCCTACGCCCTGGACCACTCCGCGTACGAGCACACCTCGCCTGAGCAACATAACACTCGTCGATCGCGTGGCTCGATTCTCTTCGTTCACAACTGTGACTTGCCTCGGAGACAGAATAGCGCAGACCCCACGGAAATATGCTTCAGTACGCAATTTCGCATTTTGCTAGCTATATCGATCTGGGCGATCTCCTGAGAACGTCGTTGGAATGACGGTCGGCTCACCCATAAACAGATGTGTCTTCTTCTGTTATTAAACATGAGGTCGCAATTTGCCGATGAAATTCACAGATCCGCAGATGTTGTGATCTCGCATCGACTTAACAGGGTCGACCCTCGTTTTATGACCGGGAGCGAAAGAGATGCGACGTGAGGAACCGGAAGAGGACGCATGCTAAATCGAGTGTTGCTCGGCGCAGCCACACTGGCGTGGGCGCCGATGGTTGCATCCGCGCAGAGTGCTGGCGACCAGAATCTCCAGATTCATGGATTTGCCACGCAGGCTTTTGTCTATAGCAATAACAATAACTACCTGGGCATGGACACAAGCTCAGGTAGTACTGCCTGGACAGAGGCCGCGATCAATGTAAACGATCAGGTGACCAGCAAGTTGCGCGCCGGAGTGCAACTCCACTACACCAGGCTCGGCATCTTTGGCGGCGATGGCATCAGCGTGGATTGGGCCCTGGGCGACTACAAGATCAACCGTTGGGTCGGAATTCGCGCCGGAAAGGTGAAGATGCGCTGGGGCCTGTACAACGATACGCAAGACTACGACCCTGGCTATCTCTGGTCCATTCTTCCCGAGACCATCTACGGAGTCGACTATCGAGCGACGGATCTCTCGCAGCTGGGGGTCGAGCTTTACGGCAGAATTCCCCTCGCGGCGGGCCTGGGTAAACTCAGTTACAGCGGCTATTACGGCGACTACTTTGTCGCCACAAACGACGGCATCATGGAGAGCTTCAAGGAACAGGGGATCAACTTCTCCAACACGCCGTGGGGAAAGACACCTGGCTTCGATCTGCGCTGGGATACACCGGTCAAAGGTCTGACCGTTGGCGGCTCTTTGATGGCATACGACGCGAAGGGCAATCTGGTAAACGGAACCTACGTCCAGCCGCTTGCCTACTGGCCGGCATACTATGCGAAATACGATTACAAGAGACTCTTTCTCTCCGGTCAATACACAAAACTGATTCAGTACCAGACAGTAGCCATCAGCGGCTCGATTCCCTCCACGAGCGGCATCGATAATCCAGCATGGTTTGCCATGGCCGGATATCGCATGAGCGACAGATTTCAGGTAGGGGCTTATTACACCCGGTTGTGGGAAGCGCCGCTACCAAACTCGCCAACCCCCGAAGATTACTTTCATGAATGGGTAGCTTCGAGCCGCTACGACATCAACTCGAATTTCTATGCCAAGATTGAAGGCCACTACATCGACGGGAACGGAATTGGCTATTACGGCTTCGATAACCCGAATGGGTTGAAGCCCAGGACCGGCGTGTTAGCTGCAAAGCTCGGTTTCACTTTCTAACGCAGGCGAAAGGAGGACACTTCCATGAAGAAAACACTGTTCATTTTTCTGGTCTCTGTCGCCGCGTCGGTTTTGGCCGCGCATGCTCAGGCTCAGGTCGTCATCATCGCCAACAGCAGCATTCGAGACACGACCGTCCCCAAGGCAGATATTCGCGACGTGTTCACTGGCGCGTCATCGAACCTCAAGAGCGGCTCACACGCGGTGCCTGTGCTACTGAAGAGCGGTTCGGCGCATGTGGAGTTCCTGGTGCTCTTCATTGGCCGGTCCGACGCGTTTTTTCAGACAAACTGGAAGAGCCTTGTCTTCTCAGGACAGGCATCGATGCCACGTACCGTCGACTCTGAAAAAGCCGTGGTTGAATACGTGGAGACTACACCTGGAGCCATCGGCTACATCTTGAAGACGACTCCACACGACGGAGTAAAGACACTCTCGGTTCAGTGACCCGGTTCCGAACCTCTCGCCGAAGCTGAATGTTGCCGTGCAAGCGCGGCAGCAGGAACCTGCGCTCGCATTCCTCTTCGCATTCGATCCGTCTGTTAGGGTTGAATGCGAGGACGATCTTCGAAATGACCGGTTACTTACAGCGAAGGCTTCTGACCGGACTCGTGGTTTCCACTACCCTCCTGTTTCTCGGAACGACATTCGCGTCAGCTCAACAGTTAGACGCTGCAACTGTGATTACGAAGGTCGATGCCGCTGTCCGAGACCGAGTCGATCACATCGCGTCTTATACCGTTACCGAGCACTATGCCGTCTTTCGCGGAAAGGATGAGGTACATCCGGCAGCCGAGATGACTGTGCACACCGAATACAGCAGGGAGACAGGCAAGAACTACACCACCCTTTCACACTCCGGTTCCGGGTTCATCGTGACGCATGTGCTGGGCGCGATTCTCGACCGCGAAAAGGAGATCAACCGGCCCGGCGTTCGGGAGCACAGCTGGCTCACCTCCGCCAACTACGAGATGAAGCTGAGGCCCGGGGGAATTCAGAGGCAGGATGGAAGGGATTGCCTGGTGCTGGACATCACCCCGCGACACAAAGATCCCAATCTAATCGACGGGACGATTTGGGTCGATGCACGGGACGGTTCGGTTGTGCGCCTTGAGGGTACTACGCTCGAAGCGCCTTCGATTTTTACCGGAGTAAGTCACCTGATGCGGCAGTACGTCAATGTCAACGGCTTTGGCATGGCCACGCATGCGCAGGCCTTCACGGACAGCATTCTTCTGGGCCGGACCACGATTCGCATCGACTACCAGGACTACAAGATTCAGCTCGCCTCCGGCAGATGAGCTGGAGGCGCCTTCCGCAGCAGCGACGGAAGATGCGTATGCGCTATACTGACTTTCGTGTTACTGCCGCTCGGCGATTGGAAACTCGATGCTGCGCTCGGCTCCTGCCTGCTGCTGGGGCTGCGTCACGGCTTCGACTACGATCATCTGGCTGCCATCTCCGACATTACGGCTGTGCAGCGCAACTGGCGCAGCGGACTGAGGTTGGGCATGACCTACGCCCTGGGCCACGCCTTCACCGTCGCCGCGCTCGGCATCGCGGTGCTGGAACTGCATATGGGCCTGCCCGAGGGCCTGGACCACTGGACCGAACGGCTGATTGGGCTGACACTGATTGTTCTCGGTATCGGGGTTGTGGCGGGCATCCTTCGCAAAGACGCGCACGGTCACTCCCACAGCCGCATTGAGAGCCGGCTGGCCATCGCAATCAACGGAGTGTTGTGGATGGCTTGGCGGGTGCGCCGCCTCTGGAACCGCGAAGCTCCGCAACCTGAGCGTTTTCAGTGGATGTATAACGGCAAGTCGGTCTTTGTGATCGGCATGCTGCATGGCGTGGGCGCCGAGACCCCTAGCCAGTTAGCGCTCTTCTTCCTCACCGCCAATCTGGGTGGAACCTCCCGAGGCATGCTGGGGCTGGCAGCATTCTCCCTGGGGCTGGTGGCAATGAATGCCTTGATGACAGCCACGATGGGAGGCGCGTTCAAAGCCAGCGGCCATCACCATCCCCATCTTTACCACGCCATCGCCTGGACCGGTGCGGCCTACAGTTGCATCATTGGCGTGATCTTCCTCTTCGGGATATCAGACCACTTGCCGCCACTTGGATGAGGCAGGCAGCTCAACCCGGATCTTCGCCCGAAAGCAACTCCCCCATTCGATGCAACCTTCGAGTTGAGGCGGGATTCTTCATCCCCTCACCCCGTGCCAGATTCACCCGAATCGGGGTTGATTCCGCTTGAAAAGATGCATTTTTACCCAGTGGACTGACCACTGTCCTTTTTGCTCTTTTCAAAACATGGTGTCGTTGGGCAAGGTACTGACTTGAAAGAAGTACCACCCGAAGTGACCGTGGTCACCGACCATGGTATTTTCCGCTCCCTATAATACCTCCAGACCAAAGGCGGAGCAGAGGCTTGAAGAGCCCTGCTGTATCCCCCGTCTGCAACCCGGAGGAATTGTGGCAGCATTCACACCACCGCCGCTTCCGAGCGACGATAAACGATGGAAGATCGTGAACGGCACCATGCGCAAAAATGGCTTTGCCCACCACGCACTCATTGAGACGCTTCATACCGTACAGTCGGCCTTCGGATACCTGGATGACGACTCGATCCGCTTTGTGGCCCAGAGCCTTCGCGTGCCGCTGAGCCAGGCCTACGGAGTGGTGACCTTCTACCACTACTTCAGCCTCAAGCCGCCGGGCAAGCACACCATGACCGTCTGCGCAGGCACGGCCTGCTACATCAAGGGCGCCGACAAATTGATCGCCACAGCACAAAAACGCCTGGGTATCTCTCACGGACAGACCACCAGCGACGGCCAGATCAGCCTGATGACAGCCCGCTGCGTGGGCGCATGCAGCCGGGCTCCCGTAGTGCTCTGCGACGGCGAAGTGGCCGGCGAGATGGGCGGCGATCAGATGCTCGAGCAACTGGAAAGGTGGGCGGTGGAATGACAATTGAAGAGCTCGAACAGATAGCCAAGAGCGTCATACAAGAGAACGAAAAATACGATTTTGAAGTAAATGTTTGCATGGACCTGGCCTGCATGAGCCAGGGCTCGGACCGCTTGCGTGAAGCACTGCTCAAGGCAGCCGAGGCCTCAGGCAAGAAGGTGCTTGTCCGCCGCACCGGCTGCATGGGGCCCTGTTCTTCCGGCCCGCTGGTTCGCGTGGACCCCGACGAGCACCTTTATCACCACGTGAAGGCCGACAAAGCCGAAGCGATTGTGAACAGCTTGGGCAGCGAACCGGTTCCCGAGCTGCAATGCAACCTGAACGATCACTTCGACAAGCAGGTTCGCGTGGTGCTGGAGAATGCCGGCCACATCGACCCGGAAAAGATCGACGACTACATCTCACGCGATGGCTACAAGGCGTTGTTGACCGCACTCACAGAGATGACTCCGAATGGCGTCATTCACCGCATTACCGAGAGCGGTCTGCGCGGCCGTGGCGGCGGCGGATATCCCACGGGCTTGAAGTGGGGCACGGTTGCCAAGGCCGGCGGCGACATGAAGTATGTGGTCTGCAACGGCGACGAGGGCGACCCTGGCGCATTCATGGACCGCAGCGTGATGGAAGGCGATCCGCATCGCGTCATCGAGGGCATGGCCATCGCCGCCTATGCGGTCGGCGCGAGCAAGGGATTCATCTATGTCCGGGCTGAGTATCCGGTGGCCGTCAGCCGCCTGACCACAGCGTTGCGCGATGCGCGGAGGCGTGGCCTGCTGGGCAATGGCATCTGCAACACGCCCTTCAACTTCGACATTGAGATTCGCCTGGGCGCGGGAGCCTTCGTCTGCGGCGAAGAGACGGCACTGCTGGCCTCAATCGAAGGCCGGCGTGGTGCGCCCAGGACTCGACCTCCGTATCCGGCGGTCAGCGGCCTCTGGGGCAAGCCGACGCTGCTCAACAACGTCGAGACCTACGCCAACATCGCGCCCATCATTCGCAACGGCGGCAAGTGGTTTGCCAACATGGGTTCGGAGCGAAGCAAGGGCACCAAGGTCTTCGCCCTCACCGGCAAGATCACCAACACCGGCCTCGTCGAAGTGCCCATGGGCATCAAGCTGCGCGAGATCATCGAGGAAATCGGCGGCGGCGTACCCGGCGGCCACACATTCAAGGCGGTGCAGACCGGCGGACCATCTGGCGGTTGCATTCCTGCGGAGATGCTCGACCTGGGCGTCAGCTACGACGCACTCATGGCGGTCGGCTCCATCATGGGCTCCGGCGGCATGATCGTCATGGACGACACCTCCTGCATGGTCAATGTAGCGCGCTTCTTCGTCGAGTTCTGCATGACGGAATCCTGCGGCAAGTGCATTCCCTGCCGCGCGGGAACGGCGCAGATGTTCACGCTGCTGAGCCGCATCTGTGATGGCAAGGGAACGATGGAGGACCTCGATCTGTTGATCGGCTTGTGCAACACCATCAAAGACACCAGCCTGTGCGGATTGGGCATGACCGCGCCTAATCCGGTGCTGAGCACGATCAAGTACTTCAAGAACGAGTACATCGAACACATTGTGAATAAACGCTGTCCGGCTGGCGTCTGCGCCATGGAAGCGCTCGTGCCTGAAGCTCCGGTGGAGGTGTTGGCATGAGCGAAAACATGGATGTAAGGACACTGAAAATCGATGGCCATGAACTGAGCGCCCGCGCCGGCCAGACCATCCTCGAGGTGGCGCGCGAAAACGAGATCAACATCCCCACCCTCTGCCATCTTGAAGGCCTGAGCAATGTCGGCGCCTGCCGCCTCTGCCTGGTGGAGATCAAGGGCAGCAACAAGCTCTTGCCTGCCTGTGTCGCCACGGTCCATGAGGGCATGGAGGTCTCGACCGACACCGAGCGCCTCCGCAAGCATCGCCGCATCATTCTGGAACTGCTCTTCGCCGAGCGCAACCACATCTGCGCGGTCTGCGTCTCCAACGGTCATTGCGAATTGCAGGCCATGGCGCAGGAGCAAGGACTGACCCATGTTAGTCTGCCCTATCGCAACCCGGCGCTGACCTTCGATGCCTCGCACGAGCGCTTTACCGCCGACCACAACCGCTGCATCCTCTGCACGCGCTGCGTGCGAGTTTGCGCGGAGATAGAAGGCGCGCACGTCTGGGATGTGATGGGGCGCGGCATCAACTCGATCGTCATCACCGATCTGCACGACGACTGGGGCAAGTCCAGCTGCACACGCTGCGGCAAGTGCGTGCAGGTCTGTCCCACTGGAGCACTGTTCGATAAGAGCAAGATCGGCTCCGATCACCCCAAGTACCCCGATTTTCTGCCTTACCTGAATCTGATGAGGGAAGCTCGATGAGCAAACTGAAAGTGGCAACAGTGTGGCTGGATGGATGCTCCGGCTGTCACATGTCGTTTCTCGACATGGACGAGCGGCTTCTCGAACTGGCCGAGTTGGTCGATGTGGTGTATAGCCCCATCGTCGACGCCAAGGAGTTCCCCGACGAAGTGGATATCGCACTGGTCGAGGGCGCGGTAGCCTCAGTGGACGACGAGAAGAAGATCAAGAAGGTTCGCGCGCACTCCAAAATGCTCATCGCCATGGGCGATTGCGCTATCACGGGCAACGTTCCCTCAATGCGCAATCCCATGGGCCCCGAGGCGATTCTGGACCGCGCGTACATCGAAAACGCCGACCTCCAGAAACAGATACCCTGCGTCGTTGTGCCCAAGCTGCTCAAGGTCGTGCGGCCCATCCACGAGTTTGTGACCGTCGATGTGTTCTTGCCCGGCTGCCCGCCTTCGGCCGATACCTTCCACACAGCGCTGACAGCGCTGGTAACCGGTGCGCCGCTGGATATTCCAGCTCTCACCCGCTTTGGAGCCTAAGCCCGTGGAGTCCAAGTAATGACACAGACGATCACCATCGATCCCGTAACGCGCCTCGAAGGGCACGGCAAGATCACTATCATGCTCGACAATCAGGGCCAGGTTGAGGACGCGCACTTTCACGTCACGCAGGTTCGCGGCTTTGAGAAGTTCTCAGAAGGCCGGCCGTTTTACGAGATGCCAAGCCTCATGGCGCGCATCTGCGGCATTTGCCCGGTCTCGCACCTGCTAGCCTCGGCCAAGGCCTGCGAAGCCATCATGTCGGTCCGCATTCCGCATACCGCCGCGCAACTCAGGCGTGTGTTGAATCTGGCGCAGATGGTGCAGTCGCACGCGCTGAGCTTCTTCCATCTCTCTTCGCCCGACCTGTTGTTGGGAATGGAGTCCGATCCAAAAGCCCGCAACATCTTTGGCGTTGCTGCCGCGCGGCCCGACCTGGGCCGGGCGGGCATCGGCCTGCGCCGTTTCGGCCAGCACATCATCGAGTTGCTCGGCACCAAGCGCATCCACACCGGCTGGGTCATACCGGGCGGCGTGACTGAACCTTTGTCTGCCGCACACCGCGACGAAATTCTGGCGATGATCCCCGAGGCCTATGCCAACCTCGGTCTGGCGCTCACCGCCTACAAGCAGATCGCCGGCACCTTTAAACAAGAGATTGAGGTCTTCGCCAACTTCCCGTCCAACTACCTCGGCCTGATCAACGAGGATGAGTCCTTCGAGATCACCGACGGCGCGCTGCGTCTGATCGACCCACAAGGCGCGATCATCGAGGACGGTATGACCGCCAGCCGCTTTACCGAGGCCATCGGCGAGGCGGATGAGAACTACAGCTATACCAAGTTCGTCTACTACAAGCCCCTCGGCTATCCTCAAGGCAGCTATCGCGTGGGCCCGTTGCCGCGCCTGAACATCGTCAAGTCGATGGGAACACCGAAGGCCGACAAGGAATTGGCCGTCTTCAAGCAGATTTCCAATGGTCCGGTCGAAAGCTCCTTCCACTATCACCACGCGCGGCTGGTCGAGGCTCTCCACGGCATCGAGAAGATCGAACAGATCCTCGCCGATCCGCTCATCCTCGACAAGCATGTGCGCGCCACGGCCGGCGTCAACCGGCTCGATGGAGCAGGCCAGATCGAGGCTCCGCGAGGCACTCTCAACCACCACTACAAGGTGGACGAGGACGGCAAGATCACCTGGGCCAATCTGGTCGTCGCCACAGGCCACAACAACAACGCCATGAACAAGGGCGTTCTTCAGTCGGCCAAAGCATATGTCAAGGACGGCAAGTTCACCGAGGGAGCTCTCAACCGCGTCGAGGCCGTGATCCGAACCTTCGATCCCTGCCTCAGTTGCTCAACGCATGCCTTCGGCCAGATGCCGCTTGTCCTCTCGCTGGTCGACTCTGACGGCGAGGTTGTGGACCAGCTCATCAGCTAAACTGAGTCCATGAGCCCTACCACGGCCCGATGCCTCATACTCGCCTGCGGCAACACGCTGCGCGGAGATGACGGCGTCGGGCTTTGGCTTGCCGAGTGGGCCGAGCGGCGCTTCTGCGATCAGCCAGGCGTGCGCATCATCGCCGACCATCAATGGACTCCGGAATTGGCAGAGGACGTCGCCCGCGCTCAATTCGTCCTGTTCATCGATTGCGCGATTGATTCCCTTCCCGGAGCGATCAGTCTGACGGCAGTCGAGCCTGCGGCAAGCGCCCAGTTGCAAGCAACGCATCACATTGATGCAGCGCAGATGCTCGCCCTCGGCCGCGAACTCTACGTTTCCCTGCCCCGCAAGGCTCAACTGCTCACCATTGGCGCCGCGGCAACGGAGTTAGGCGAAGAGTTCAGCGCCGCAGTGAGTGCCGCGCTACCGGAAGCCTGCAGGCTCATCGAAAAGACAATTTCCGATGAGCTCCGCGATGATCCAGACTTCGGCACTCACTCATCAAAGTAGCCAGCAGCCACCAGAGCAGCGGCATCCAATTGTGGCGCTGTGCAACCCGCTCGTTCGGATCACTGCTTTGAGCTGGCCAACGAGCCATCCTGCAATTCGATCTTCGGCCAGCCGTCTTTCCAGCCAACCGTAGAAATCTGCAGCGCCGGCTTGCCGCTCACCGCGTCGTAGGCATGGAAGACCATAACCGTCTGATGATCGCCCACGTAGAGCGATTGTCCTCCGGGCCCCAACCAGCGATGGTTGGCGCTCAGAAGCTGAGTGCCGCCGCCATCGGCCAAGCTCTTGCCCTCGGCATCGATGTATGGTCCAGTCACGTGGGGCGACCGGCCAACCATGATGCGATAGCTGCTCTTGGTGCCGCGGCAGCAGAGATCCCAGGAAACGAAGAGATAGTAGAAGTCGCCATGACGGATAATGAACGGGGCCTCCACTGCCTCCCAATCCGGCGGAAGTCCGGGCGGCGCAGGCTCGGCATCCTTCGGACGTGCGCGGCTGGCTAGCGAGTAGAGATGAGAGTCGCCGGCAAAGAGCTTCCCTGTTGCAGGATCGATGCGGCGCATCTTGATTCCGCTCCAGAAGCTGCCGAAGGCCAGCCATGCCTTGCCCTGCGTGTCGATGATCAGGTTTGGATCGATGGCATTGAAGTCGTCCGCAGCCTGCGAGCGGAGCACAAGGCCTTCGTCCACCCATTTGTAGTCGGGCCTATTGGCATCGAGGGTCTTGTTAGTCAGCAACGCGATACCCGAGGTGTTTTTTCCAAACAACGAGTAGGCATAGTAAAGATGAAACAGCCCGTTGAAGTAGGAGATGTCGGGCGCCCACAACTCTTTGGTGCCTGGGCTCTCCTTGCGAATCCACTCCGGAATCTCCGTCAGAACCTGGCCGCAGAGCTTCCACTGTTGCAGATCGTTCGAACAGCGGATCGCCATTTGGCCGTGAGGAGCGAGGCCGGTGGCGAAGACATACCACGTGTCTCCTGCTTTGATCACTGAGGGATCGTGCGTGCCCCAGAAATCTCCCGAGAGCGTAAAGGCACGCGCGCTCTCCTCGCTCTGATTGGTTTGGGCGCGGCTGAGAAGCGTTGAGGCCGCCAGAATTGCGATAAGAATGAAGCGAAGCTTGCGACTCGAACTCATGATCCCTCGTTCCCAGGTGAGCGTTCGAAAATTCTGGAAGACTCTCCGTACACATTGCGGCTATTCGACATAGGGCCAGCCGTCCGACGTAAAGCCGAGGCGGTTGATACCCAACGTTGGCGTTCCGCCGTTATTGCCGTCGTAGTAGTGGTAGACAAAGGTCGGCAAGGATTTGCTGCCGTCGGTTCCGGTGTCGGTGAAGACGCTGCCGCCGCCGGGGCCGTAGATGTTGCTGTGTGAACTGAGCAGAATGGTGCCCCCACCGGAGGTCAAAGCCACGCCGCCGCGATCGACGAACGGACCGTTAGGCGAGGTCGAGCGGCCGACGATCGTCCGATACGTGCTCGAGATCCCCTGGCAACAGACGTTGATGGGCGCGAAGTAGTAGTAATACTGGGTCCCGTTGATGTTGTACGGAAAGATAAAGGGGCCTTCTTCGCCGCTAGCGCGATAAGCGATTTTGGTCCAGGTGCTGGCGTCGCTGGATACCGGAAATCCGACCGTTGCCGAGGAGGTCGCGGAAGCTGGAGTCTGCAATGGCAGCACTCGAATGCCATCGGACCAGGAACCGTAGACCAGCCACCAGTTGCCGGCGGTATCTGCAAAGGGCGCAGGGTCGATAGCGTTCCAGGTGGTGGTGGCCGTGAATCCCCATGGATTAGGTGAAGGAAAAGAAGTGGTGGCGTTGCTCCATGAGGTGACGACGTAGCCCTTGTCGGTCCACGGCCCGTACGGCGTGGTGCTGATGGCAAGGCCGATCACTGCTTCGGCGCCTGTCGAAGGCTCATAGGGAATTGCATAGTACTGGTAGTAGGTGCTGTTGCTCAAGAGCAGACTGGGCGCCCAGAGATCGGTGTTCTTTCCGCCATTGTCCGATGGCGGCGTCTGCAGTCCGGTCCACGAGGAGAAATCGGGTCCGATGATCGGGCAGTGATTGGCGACCGTCAGCCAATACGTTCCCTCGGTCTGCGTACACGCGCCTTGCGCGGTAGTCATGGTGGTGTAAGTGAAGGTGCTGAAATCGGTCGAGTAGGCCATGGTCTGATGCGTGCCATAGAGCCAATAGATGTGGGTCGTGGGATCTTGCAACATGTAGGGGTCATGCACATAGATGCCCGTGCCTACGACCGCAATGGGCCCGGGATAGGCTGCTTTGCCGGTCGAGGTCAGCGTCCACTCCTGGCAAGTGCATCCCGTGCCGGGATCGGAACGGACACCGATATCGATCGTGGCCGAGGGAGTTGTACCTGAGCCTGCGTCCTCAAGGAAGAGACCACTATTCACATTCTTGAGGAGGTAATTGCCATCGGTGAGTTGGTAGATCCTCCACAGATGATCGTTGGCTCCGGTGTCGGAGTATTGGACAACCTGAGAGCCGGTTGAAGTGGAGGCGTTCTGAACGCCTAAGACCTGGTGAGTGAGCATGTTCTCCAGGTTGAACTCCTGCATGCCAGCGGGAATGAAATGCCAGTCAATGTCGGCCATGCTGGTGCTTGCGGACTCCTGCACGACGTTGGTTCCGGCTGTCTGGCTCTGGCCGGAGATGCCCAGCACCATGCCACCGCTCACGTTGGTCAAGGTGTACTGGTTGGTGTCGTCCATTGTGACGAGCGTGCCCATGTCGATCGGGTTGTTGTTTATGGTTGTCCCGCCGCCGCCCCCACCACCACATGCGCTCAGAAGACAGGTCACGGTCAGAACGGCAACGCAGGACTTGCTACGCATTAGGAAGACCTCTCGTACTGATGCAATGACCAATGACATGACCGCGGAATGAAACCCGAGATCATGTGGCGCGGCGGATGACTGAGGGCCGCCGCGCCGGCTGAGGCCCAGGCAGGGGTGCAGCCTGCCCGAGCAATCCGTGTCAGTAGTTGATCCGGAGCCTGAACTGCGCGTTCCTGGGACCGTTTTGCAGGCCGCCGATCTGGCCTACGTTGATGGTTGAGTTGTTGAGGTTCGAGACCGGCCTGGTGAAGACATGACGGTTGAAGGCGTCGAACATCTCTCCTCGGAACTCCACCTTGATTCTCTCGGTGACCGTGAAGCCTTTTCCGATGCCGAAGTCTTCATTGAGATAACCGAATCCTCGGATGTCCGACGAGTTGCGCGGCATGCTGCCGAATCGCCAGGGATTTCCCTCCCCGGAGGCTCCGACTCCATTTGGGTCGCGGTTGGTGACCAGATTGGGATCGTAGAACGCGGCACAGTTGAAGTAACCTGTCTCGCACGCGGTAGCGTTGCTGGCTGGGTTAAAGTTGAGAGGGCTGGTGTAGTTCGGGTTTTTCACCAGTTGTCCGCCTACGCGGTCAAATCGCACGCTTGAGTTCTTGCCGGGAATGCCGGTCGCGCCGAAGATGCTGATGGGCTGTCCACTCATGTAACGCTGGATGCCGCTGATCTTCCAGTCGCCCACCATCGTGTTCAACGGTCTCGAAGCCGTGCCAAAGAATCTCTTTCCCTTTCCAACCGGCAGTTCATAGACGTAGCTGAGCACGAAGTTGTTGGGCACATCCTCGCTGCTAACCGCCTTCTCTCCGCGCAGGTTTTCGGGGTCCTGAACGGCGCCGCCGTTTTGCAACGTGCTCCAGTAGGGCTGGATCACATCAGCATCGGTCAGCGTCTTGGAGAAAGTGTACGAGGCCAAAACGTTCAGGCCGTTGTGGAAGCGTTGTTCGAGTTTGGCTTCGAGCGCGTTGTAGGTGGATTGACCAAGGTTCTGCAGGTAGCTGTCCATGTTGATGTAGCCAATCTGCGGGAAGGGACGCAGAGCTTGAGAGATGGGCTCAGTAACTCCCCATGTACAGGCTGGCGGACCGGCAGGGCAGCTGAAGTTGGCGTAGGGCTCGATAGAGTTCACGCCAAATCCACCTTCTGCGTTGGGCGGATCATAGGCCCACCAATTGAGCCAGTCGCCCTCGGCCATGTATTTGTCGGGCATATCGTTCATGAAGTTGAGCATGGCGTGAAGGTGAGTGGCGTGCATGCCCAGGTAGCCCACGCTGGCAAAGAGGCTGGGAGTGATCTGGTGCTGCGCTTCCAGCGTCCAGGTTTCCACCATGCCCGGCCGTCCATTGCTCTTGGCAATGTAGTCCGCGGCGGTGTTGCTACCGTCCAACTGGTTCGGATTCAAATCGGGAGTTGTGGGCAACGCGGCAAGGCCGCTATCGAGCTGAAAGCCGTCCAACGGGTCGGGAGTAAATTCATTTCCCTGCACCGTGAATCCCTGAACAGTTCCCTGCCCGTAGTCGGCATATACCAACGGGCCGTAGAAGATGCCGGCGCTTCCGTGAATCACATCCTTGTGAGCGAAGAAGCCAGGCTCCCAGGAGAAGCCGACACGTGGCTCAAAGTCTTTCTTGTAGACGCTGCCCCAAGTTTCATTCGTGCTTCCGTTTCGTCCCGCTCCCTTACCCGCAAAGACCAGCGATCCGAGCGCCTGTCCAAGGGGTCCGCCAATGGTCGCCGCATCGGGAAGCGTCGGATCCCATATTGCTGTATCGCCGGCAGCCTCACGGCGCGGCGTGTCGAAGCTCCAGCGCAGCCCGATGTTGACTGTCAGGTTCGGCTTCAACTTCCAGTCATCCTGCCCGAAGAACGCGCCATAGTGCGTGATCCAGCGCGGCGCATGCAGGTCATTGAGATTGTTCATGTCGCCCGTCTCGCCAATGAGAAAGGCTGCCAGCGAGTTTCCGTCGGAGCCCCAAAAATTTGTATCCGAGGCCGTCTGGTTATCCCAGAACTGAATGCAACCGGCGTTGCCGCCGCAGGTGCCCCCGATCTTACTCACCCACGAATACTGGTGATACTGCGCCTCGGCGCCGACTCTTATGCTGTGCGCACCGTGCTGCCAGTGCAGAATGTCGTTGAGCGCTACGACATTGTCGGTATCGGTGCTGTCTTCCTGCTGGCCAATGCCTCCAAAGGCGTTGCCAAAGAATTGAAAGACCGGAAAGTCGTTGCTGAAGCCGTTGGCAATGCCCAGCTTCTGATCCCAGTCGGTTCCCATCTGGGATGCCTTTGACTTGTTGATATTGTTGGAGCGGTTTCCGCCAACGGTGAGCGAGTTGATCAGATTCGGCGTAGCGATGAACTCCCAGCCGGCGCGGACGATCTTGCCCAGCTGATCGACCGTGCCGCAGCAGGTCTGAATCGGCACGGGCAGGTTCGAATTACCGCCCGAGTCCGTGTTCTCTCTGGAGCTCCAGAAACCCCAGATCTTGTTCTTCGTCCCAATATTCTGGTCAATACGGAAGCTGTACGCCGTGTTGGAGACGGTGCCCGGACTACGTTGCACGTAGTTATACAAGCTGCTCCCCGTAACCTCCTGCTTCGCCAGCGGCATTAGGTAGGTGTTCACGATATTCTTTGCGATGTTGCTGGCGCGCGCGATGGGAATCTTGTTATTGGGAAAGGGCGTGGTGCGACACGGCAGGCCATTTCCCGAGCCGGTCTTCTCATAAAGCGGATCGAAGATCTCACCGTAGTACAGAGTGGTACTGCAGGCGTTGTTGCTCGAATTGACTCCGGGGATCGTCGCACCCAGAGTCGACGAGAAGTCAAAGAACTGTCCGTCGCTGCCCAGCATAGCCGGAGTCGGCAGAATGCTGGTGATCGGGCCGCCATAGTTGTAGCGCCACTGTTCCCAATTGAAGAAGAAGAAGCTCTTGTCTCTGCCGTTATAAAGATGCGGGATGCGAATGGGACCGCCGAGGTTGGCACCGAAGTCGTTTTTGGTGTCGGCTGGCCGCTTGAACTCCGCCTTGGCAGCGGCGGTGCCGCCCTGTATCGCGATGTCGCCGTTGTTAAACCAGGTATTGGCATCCAGGACTGCGTTCTTGTAGAAGTCATAGGCCGAACCGTGATAATCATTGGTGCCGCCTCTGCTGTTGAAGTTGGAGACGCCTCCGGTCGTTCTACCCAACTCCGCGGGCAAGCCGGAGAGAGTGACATGGAATTCACTCACCGCATCCACTGAGGGCGACATAATGCCAAAGCTGCCCGAGCCGTTTTGCTGGCGGTTGGTGGTGATTCCGTCGATCAGGAAATCGGTGCCCTCTTCCTGGCCGCCATTGATCTTGATCGGGTCGGTGGAGCTGGCGACGCCAAAGGAAACCACACCGGGTGAGAGAGCCACGAGCGTTTCAAGCGAGCGGAAGCCCTGCACCGTCAGCGGCAGGTCCTCCACCTGCTCCGGTTGGATCGCGGTTCCAATATCGGAGGTGTCCGCCTCCAGCGTTTCGGTCCCGGCCGACACACTGACGGTCTCGGTCATCGAGCCCACCGCGAGCACCACATCCTGCGCGCTGTTCGCTCCGATGGCCACGATGACGCCCTGATGAAGCGCGGTCTTGAAGCCACTTGCCTTTACCGCGATGTCATAGGTTCCGGTGCGGACCGAGGGAAAGACATAATATCCGGTGGAAGAGCTGACGGCGGAGTAGGTCGTTCCCGTGTCCGTGCCGCGGATGTTCACCTTGGCTTCCTGCACGACCTTGCCGGTCTGATCGAGAATGGTTCCCGAGATCGAGCCGGTATCAAGCTGCGCCCAGGCGGAGACGGAATACACTGCGAGTGTGACCAGTAAGAACAACCACCTCCTCAGAGCCCCGTTCCGATGACCGAGCCCTGTCATATTTTTTTGTCGATTCATCGTGTCTGCCTCCCTAGCAATCGTTTACTCGTTGGTTTCCGTTTTGTTTCTCTTCCGTTCGTTTCAGTTTTCCATTGGGATCTGAATGAGCGGCTACCGCATGCTAAAAACTTGTCTTGTCTCCCTGTTGAGCCGCCAGCCCGATACGCTCCGGATCCTCTATGGGAAGATCGGACCTCTTGCGCGCTACTTGAGCAATCCGGTCCTGCTGTCGGGTCTGCCTCACTTCGCGCATATGCTGGAACTTCGCCATTGCCGCCTGAGCCTCCGTCGTTCTGCGCAGCCTCTTATAGATCTGCGCCAGCTTGTAGAGCGTACTGATCGCGCGGTCGTCTCCGGGATCGGCCGCAATTGCAGCCTGGAATTCGCCGATGGCCTCTTCATCACGACCCAAAGCCACCAGGCCATTGCCCCTGTAGTAGTGCGCGTCTGCAAGGCTTGGATCTTCGTGAAGCGCTCCGGCCAGCAGTTGTACACCCTCGTCCGGCTGCTGGTGCTCCACCATCAGACACCCCAGCTTGAACAATGTCGTTGCTGAATGCGGATCCATCTTCAGTTCACTCCGATACGCAGCGGCGGCTTCCTCCACTTTGCCGGCAGCCCAATACTGGTCGGCCAGCTCCTCGTGCAGACCCGGCTGTTGCGGAGCCATCTTTACCGCAACTTCAAACTCGTCGATGGCGCTGTCGGTGCGATAAGACTGCGCGTAAGCCTCACCGAGGACTTGATGGACCCGCACCGAATCGCGATCCATCCGGAACATCGCATCGTAGGAAGCGTTGGCCACGAGCATATAAGCGCGACCGCGATGAAAGAGAATGTCAACGTCCTTTGGATCGAGCGCGTATGCCTTGTCTAACGCGGCAACCGCACCCTGCGCATCGCTCTGCGCGAGCCGGCAAACACCCAGCCACATGAATGCCTTGGCGCTGCGAGGGTCAAGTCGCGTCTCGCGCTCCAGCGCCGCCGCCGCTTCCTGGTAGTGATTGAGCCGGTAATCGGCGATACCGAGAAAAAGATTGGCCCCGCGATCTGCCGGATTCAGATGCAAAGCCCGCTGAAGAGCCGAACGAGCCTCTTCCAGTTTGCCCGATTGCTCCAGCGCGAGTCCGAGATTCAAGTATCCCTCGGCAAAATTCGGCGCCTCGCTCGTCGCGGTCGAATAAGCCGCGATCGCCGCAGGAAAGTCTCCGGCTGCCATCGCCTTGCCGCCCCGCTGCATCGCCTTGCTTGCGGCAAGCCGCGCCTGCCCGGTCGCCGGCTGCACCCAAATCAGGAGAGCTGCGGCAGCTCCGGCCAGCGTCAGCCGGGAGATACTTTCACGGCGACACACCAAGTCCGCAGCCCTTTCTCGATCACGAAGCATCATTGCCTGATCTGACCTATCCAATTCACTTTGGGGGAGGCAAACTCTGCAATTGCCTTGGTCCTTTGGAAGGCTTCAGTAATCGCTTTCTGGAGTTCTTCCTGGGGAGTTCTTCTAGAGCAGTGAGATTCAAGCACCGCTTCTAGAGGAGTGTAAAGCTATTAACGGATCAGCCGCCCGTTAAGTGCGTCTAACAGTGTTTCAACCTAATCACTTGCGGCCAATCGGGAGAGTTCCCCGGTCTACCCGTTAAGCGGTCCAGGGGCGCTTCGGCCACAGTGTATAGTATTGGACTAAAGGGAATCTGCTCGCAATGTCCAAGGCCGGTTCAATTTCGCACGGTGCTGAGGAGATGCTTCATCCGAATCAGGTTGAAGCTGTCCGCCGCCACCTGCAGGAGCTTCTGGACAGCCAATCCTTCGCCAACAGCAAGCGATCCCAGGACTTTCTCCGTCTGATCGTCACCCATGCCCTGGAAGGCGATATCGATAGCCTTCGCGAGCGGATGATCGGCGCTGAGATGTTTGGCCGCCCGGTCAGCTACGACACGGGCAGCGACTCAGTCGTGCGCGTCAGGGCCAGCGAACTGCGCAAAAAGCTGGCTCAGTTCTACACGACTGAAGGTACTGACGAGATCGCCGTGAGGTTCGAACTGCCCAGCGGCTCTTACGTGCCACGTTTCCACTTCCCCGGGGCCGAAAAAAGGGCGCCGGCCCCTCAGCGCGAACCCATGAGCGCAGAAGTTGCAGAATCGGCGAGCACAAAGAAAACAGAGCCTCTTCAAGCTACCCTTGCCACTCCCTCCGAACCATCAACGCGATCTGGTCGCAGAGGTTTGGTGCTGGCTATTGCAGTCGCCGGCATTTTAATTGCAGGGCTCGGCGGTTATCTCGAATGGCGCCGCTGGCAGAACGCTGCCAACGCGCGCAAGGCGATTCACGCAGTGGCGATTCTACCCCTTCAGAACCTCTCCGGTATCCCCTCTCAGGAGTACTTTGCCGACGGCATGACCGAAGAGTTGATCAACGATCTCGGCCAGGTCTCCACGCTTCGCGTCATCTCGCTCACCTCTTCGATGAGCTACAAGGGAACCAAGAAGAACCTGCCGCAGATCGCCCGCGAGCTGTCGGTCGATGCGGTGGTCGAAGGCGGCGTGTTGCGCGAAGGCGATCAGGTGCGCATCAGCACGCAGTTGATCGACGCCCGCACAGACCGGCCTCTCTGGGCACATACTTATCTTCGAGACCTGACCAGCGACCTGGCATGGCAAGGCGAGGTAGCGCAGGCCATCGCCGGGGAGATCAGCACAACTGTGACGCCACAGGAGCAGGCGCGGCTGACCCGCAAGCGTCCTCTCGATCCGCAGGCGCAGGATCTCTACCTTCATGGCATCCTGCTGCGCGAGAATGACGATTGCGCCCACGCGATTGACTACTTCAATCAGGCCATCACCCGCGATGCCGGTTACGCCCAGGCACATTCCGCGTTGGCCAGTTGTTACGGGATGATGGGCGAAGCCGGCCGGATGTTTTATCAGGAGGCCTTCAGCCGCCAAAAGGCCGAGGCCACCCGCGCGATCGAGTTGGACGATTCTCTCTCTGAGGCCCATGCCGAGCTGGCCAACACCGCTATGACGCTCGACTGGGATTGGCCCAGGGCCGAGGCCGAATTCCGCCGCGCACTGGAGCTGAACCCGAACTCGGCGACCAGCCGTCAGAAATACGCATTCTATCTTGTGCGCACCGGCCACGTGCATGAGGCTCTGGCCGAGGTGGAACGTGCCGTCGAGCTCGACCCCGTCTCCGGCAGCACATTTCATACACAGGGATTTGTCAACTACTTCGCTCGCAGGTATGACGAGGCTCTGGCGATGGCCCAGACCGTTCGCGGTCTCAAGGTCAGCCTTTCGGACTGGAGCTTTTTGATCGGCGACATTCAGGCAGAGAAGGGCAACTACTCCCAATCGATCGCCGAATTCCTCAAGTCGGGCAGCGGTCCCTACACACTCGGTCATCTGGGCAACGCCTACGCGCGCGCGGGGCAAGTCGATGCCGCGCGACAGACCATCGCCGAACTTGAAAAGCAGCTTCCGACGGATGGAGTGGGGCGCTACGAAATCGCTCTTGTCTATATCGGACTCGGAGAAAAGCGCGACGCATTCAAGTGGCTAGAGGATGCTTATCGGGCGCACGATGTGGGGCTCGTCTACTTGAAGGTCGATCCCTGTCTCGATCCCCTGCGCTCTGACCCGCGCTTCGATGACCTGCTCAGGCGAGTTGGGCTGGCGCGGTAGTCAGTCGCACAGTAGATTGAGCGTACGCGGGCCGATGATGACCTTCTCCCCGGCAGGCGATTTGAAAAAGGGATCCTGGACGTTTTCGGTGCTGAGTATCGTCTGCCATGGCCTGCCACTGGGAGACGCAGGCAGCGTGAACTCCACACCCTGATCTGCAGCGTTGACCAGCAGCAGAAAGCTGTCGTCGATCACCCACTCGCCGTCTTCGTTGGTCACCTGGAGCGTCTTGCCGTTGAGCAACATGGCGATGGCGCGCGTCCAGCCGACCGACCACGCCTCATCCGAGACCTCTTTGCCATCCGGATTGAGCCAGGTCGCATCCCGTATGAGACCGACCAGTGTCCCGTTGCCTTTCGAGCGGATTTCGCGGTCTTGGAAGAATCTTCTTCGATGCAGATTGGGATGCGCGAGCCGGAGATGAATCAGCTTGCAGGTAAAATCGCGCAGTCGCGTGCGGCGTTCATCGAGATTCCAGTCAAACCAGGTCAGCTCGTTGTCCTGGCAATAGCAGTTGTTATTACCCTTCTGAGAGCGCGCAAACTCGTCGCCTCCGTTGATCATTGGAACGCCTTGCGAGAGCATCAGCGTAGCCAGCAGATTGCGCGTTTGCCGTTCGCGCATCGCATTGATGCCAGGATCGCGCGTGATGCCCTCCGCACCCATGTTCCAGGAGTCGTTGTTGTCTGTCCCGTCGCGGTTTTCGTCACCGTTAGCTTCGTTGTGTTTGTTGTTGTAACTGACTAGATCGCAAAGTGTGAAGCCATCGTGCGCAGCGATGAAGTTGATGCTTGCGTATGGTTTGCGGCCATCGTACTGATACAGGTCGCTGGAACCGGTCAGACGATGGGCAAAGTCGGAGAGCATGCCACCGTCACCCTTCCAGAAACGCCGTACGGTATCACGGTATTTGCCATTCCATTCCGCCCATAGAACCGGAAACTGACCCACTTGATACCCGCCGTCACCCACGTCCCATGGTTCGGCGATAAGCTTCTTCTCCGCCAGTGTTGGGTCTTGATGAATCGTGTCGAAGAATGAAGACAGGCGGCTCACGTCATGCAACTCACGCGCAAGCGTGGCGGCCAGGTCGAATCGGAATCCGTCGACATGCATCTCCGTAACCCAGTAGCGAAGCGAGTCCATAATCATCTTCAGCACCTGCGGATGACGCACGTTGAGCGTATTGCCGGTGCCAGTGTAATCCATGTAGTATTGCGGATCGTCTGTTACCAGGCGGTAATACGCGGTGTTGCACACACCTTTCCAGCTCAGCATGGGCCCGAGATGGTTGCCCTCGCAGGTATGGTTGTAGACCACGTCGAGGATGACCTCGATCCCTTCGGCATGAAGAGCCCGTACCATCTCCTTAAACTCGCGCACCTGCCCGCCCCTATCACCCGAGGCACTGTATCGTGGCATAGGAGTGAAATAACCCAGTGTGTTGTAGCCCCAATAGTCCCGCAGGCCGCGATCTACCAGATGACCTTCATCGATAAAGTGATGAACCGGCAGCAGCTCAATGGCGGTGATGCCGAGTTTCTTGAGGTATTCAATGCTGGCCGGGTGCGCCAGGCCTGCGTAGGTTCCACGCAATCGCTCAGGTATCTCCGGATTGCGCATAGTGAATCCGCGAACGTGAGTTTCATAGATTACTGAATCGGCCAGTGGTGTTTCTGGCGCACAGTCCCCGGCCCAATCGAAGCTGGTGTCGATGACCACCGACCTGGGCACTCCGGCGGCACTGTCCTGCTGGTCGATTATGTTAGGATCGCCGGAGCTTACGTCGTAGGGAAAGATCGGCTGTTTCCAATCTACGTTGCCAGAGATAGCCTTCGCATACGGATCGACCAACAACTTGCTGTAATTGAAACGATGACCTTGCTCTGGCTCCCACGGTCCATCGACGCGAAAGCCATAGAGTTGACCTGGTTTTATACCATTGACGAACCCATGCCACACAAAAGCAGTGCGCTCGCGTAGGAGAATGCATTCGGTCTGCCGTCCCTCTTCGTCAAACAGGCAGATATCTACGCGTGTCGCTGTCTCGGAGAAGAGTGCGAAGTTTGTGCCCCGTTTGTAAGCTGTAGCTCCCAGAGGGTTAGGCCGGCCCGGCAAAACCGTACGTGTCATATCGTTTACGATGCGCGTTTGTTACGGGCCTGTTGTATCCCACACGAAATCCTCAGAAGGCGCAGGAGTCCCAAGCGCCACGACTGTATCGGGCGGTAACTCGACTTTACCTCCGATGTTTTGGCAAATTGCGCGCGAAGCAAGAAGGAGCTTCGATTCGGGAGCGACGACGAACCCTCGCTGCTGTGCTCCAAGATTGCAGAGCACCGCAACCGCTCCACGGTGCATCTGAATCCAGTTTTCCTGCTCATCGAATTTAACGAAGGTATTTCCTGGCCTTGGGTCATTCAGACACGGAGTGTTGCGGCGCAGTCGAATGAGTTCGCGATACCAGGTAAGCATCTCTCGATGTTCTGGCCTCGAAAGTTCATTCCATCTCAGCTTCGATGACTGGAAGGTTGCCGGCGACTCTGGGTCGGGGATCGATGCAGAGTCCCATCCGAATGCGGAGAATTCCTCTCTTCTGCCTTCAGAAACAGCACGAGCCAATTCGGGATCCTGGTGATTGGCGAAGTATTGAAACGGAGATGAGGCCGCCCATTCCTCTCCCTGAAAGATGAGCGGGACAAAAGGACCAAGCAATACCAGAGCTGCTGCTATCATTGCGCGATCCAACCCTGCGATACGACTGATCCTGTCTCCCATTGCGCGATTGCCAACTTGATCGTGATTCTGAATGTAGCCCAGGAAATGATGCTGCAACAGAAAGCCTGAAGGTCTGCCATGAACGCGATTGCGATATCGGGAGTAGAGGCCGTCATAGACGAAGTTCGCTGTGAGAGCCTTGGCAAGCTGTGCAAGCGAACCGAAGTCTTGATAGTATCCGCGCTTCTCGCCAGGGCAAAGAACGGTGAAAAGCGCATGGTGAAAATCGTCGCTCCATTGTGCGTCAATGCCAAAGCCGCCGGCTTCCCGTGGAGTGACCAGACGTGGATCGTTCAAATCGCTCTCGGCAATCAGGACAAGTCGACGCGCAAGGCACGCCTCGAGTGCTTCAACCTCGATTGCGAGTTGTTCGAGAAAATGGATTGCCGACCGGTCGACAAACGCGTGAACCGCGTCAATGCGTAGCCCGTCAATGTGATAATCGCGCAGCCACATGAGCGCGTTGTCAACAAAGAAGCGCCGAACTTGATGTGAGCCCGCATCTTCAAGATTCACCGCTCCGCCCCACGGTGTGCGATGCGAATCGATCACGTAGGGGCCGAATCTATCCGCATAGTTCCCCGACGGTCCAAAGTGGTTGTAGACCACATCGAGAAGAACGGCCAATCCCTTTCTGTGTGCCGCATCGACGAAACGCTTGAGGCCATCCGGGCCGCCATAGGGCTCGTGCACGGCGTACAAGGCAACACCATCGTAGCCCCAGCCATGGTCGCCTTCAAATGCGGCCACCGGCATGAGTTCAAGATGAGTAATCCCAAGCTCAGCCAGATGATCCAAACGCGCGACCGCCGCATCAAACGTGCCTTCCGATGTGAAGGTGCCGATGTGCATCTCGTAGACAACGCCGCTGGCGAGTGGAACCGGCCGGAAGTGCCCGTCTGTCCAGCTAAACACGGTTTGATCGTAGAGCCGAGATGGTTCGTGCACACCTTTTGGCTGCCATTGCGAACGGGGATCAGGATAGCACGCGGATTCGTCATCGATGACAAATCCGTAGTCTGTGCCAGGCGCTACGTCCTCGACATCGACGTGCCACGAGCCACTCTGGGTTGGGCCATCCATCCAGTGAGCAGTTCCTGCCACGCTCACGGCAAGGCGCTTCGCAAATGGAGCCCAGATTTCAAATCGATGCATAGTTATTCCAAGCCTGTTACGAGCAGCGCGACTGGAAACCGTTGCAGCAAACTCTTCACTCGGACTTCGCCTCCATTCATCACTTCGCCGGTAAGCAGGTTTCTCCAGTGGCCAGAGGGCAGCTTGACCGTCGTATTGCCGAAACCGCCGCCGAGCCTGATATTCCAGCGAGGAGCGATCGCGGCAACCGACTCTGCGCGGAGAAATGCAATGACATGCGTCGACTTGGCGCCGCTGGTCGGCAGAGGAGAGTAGGACGATCTTTCATCGAACCACTGAGGCTGCTCCCTGCGAAGATGCAGCGCCTTATGAATGAGCCAAAGCTTTGGCATTCCGGTGTCCATTCGCCTCATGATTTCTTCAACAGGCAGTCCGCTCTTCAGTTCAGCCAGCATCGATCGTCTGATCTCATAGTCGACGGGGCCGCGATTGTCGGGATCCACAAGCCGCAGATCCCACAACTCGCTTCCCTGATAGGTGTCTGGAACTCCAGGAGCGGCGCATTTGAGAAGCGTCTGGGCCAGGCTATTGATTCGGCCGGGGAGTAGAATCTGCGCAACGAACCCTTCAAGCTCTGAACAAAACTCAGTCGATTCGAGAATCCGCTCGATAAAAGACCTTGTCGCATCTTCAAAGTCCTTGTTCTGGTGCGTCCAGCTGGTGTGCTGCTTCGCCTCGCGAGCGGCCTTCTCCATATATGTAAGCACCCTATCCATCGAAATAGGCCATGCGCCGATGAGTGTTTGATAGAGCAAGTACTCCGTGTTGCGGTCGGGAAGACCCTGCGTTTTGAACGAGCGGTTTCGGCGTGTCCAGCGAAGAACTGCTGCGCGAAAGCGCGAGGGAATCTCGGTCAGCACCGCCAGGCGTGCCCTAACATCGTCAGAGCGTTTCGTGTCGTGCGTGGAAAGAGTAGTCATCGTGAGCGGATGCCGTGCCTGCATTCCGGCGCAATACTCATGGAATTGGTCGATCGAGACGCCGTTACTGTTTGGATCTCCGCCAACTTCGTTCAATCCAATCATCCGATTGAAGCAGTAGAATGCGGTATCTTCTACGCCCTTGGCCATCACCGGAGAGGTGAATTCCTGAAAGCGAAGCAGGAACTCTGTTTCAAGATCTCCGCGCGCCTGCAACGACAGAACGTCTCCAATGAAGTCAAAGAGCTCAGGATCGATGTCGGAGCGCTGCGTTTTCGCGGCCGCCACGGCATTGCTTATTTGGGCTCGATCTTCATCTGTACTTTGGTCTCGATCCGGAGCAATATAGGCCCTGTACACAGAAAAGCACGCGGCGACTTCACGGATGGCACGGCGAATCTCAGCGCGTGTGTAATCGCGGCGATCGCGATTGTTTTCGCATATTTCGACAAAGAGATGGGCGAGCCGGTTGACATCGCTGCCTAACGACTCCTGTTCAACGGTAAGCTTCTTGGCGTGAGCGAGGGTTTCAAAGCTCTCGGTTTGCCCAGTGAAACTGTGGTAACTCGAACTCAGTTCGGAAAGCCCTTCTCCGTAGACCATGAGCCCATTGCATACGTTGAGAAAGTCATAACCAGTGGTGCCATCGATCGGCCACGTTGTGCGCAGCGATTCCTGGGGCCCGAGAATCTTCTCGGCCAGTATCCATGTGCCTGGAGCATGGGCTCGCAGTCGCTCGAAGTATTGCTCGGGATCACGCAACCCATCAGGATGATCGACCCGCACACCATCGAGCACACCACTGTGAAGCCACTCAATAATCCGGCGGTGCGTCGCTTCAAAGACATGCAAGCGGTCGACACGCACGCCGATCAGAGTATTAATGTCGAAGAAGCGACGATAACCAAGTTCCTGGTCGGCCGTACGCCAATAGGCTAGTCGATAATTCTGCAGATTCAGGAGGGCATCGAGAGCATCTATCTTGCCGTTGATTTCATCCACGGCTCGGCGAATGGCTGCCGCTACTTCGGGTTTCTCTGTCGAAAGCCGCAGCAGGAGTTCATAAAGAATCGTCTTGTCGCGATGGCGTGCCGCGAGCGAATCCTGGTCTGTGGGATCGGGCGAAGGAAGCCGTGCCAGGCTGTCGGCCACAAAGTTGAGCATCGGCTCGTGGATTGACCTTGCAGCCAGCGCTAGCGGAATCGCAAGAGAACGCGGCGCCAAAGGAAATAGATGATCCATATAGCGAACCTGAAGGTATTCGCCCTCGTCATCGATAACAATCTGTTTGGCACTCAATGCACGGCCATACTGCTCGCCGAGCACTGGAATGAGAACTTTATTTTGAAGCTTCACTTCGGCAGAGTTCCAATCGACATCGAACCAGGCCGCATACCGGCTCGACTGACCATTCTCAAGCACATCCCACCAGTATCTGTTATCCGGTCCCACGGCCATATGATTGGGCACAATATCGAGCACCTGGCCCATATCGAGCGCCAGCAACCTGTCACAGAAGTGTGAGTGCTCCTCTTCACCGCCAATTTCGCAATTCACCTTTTGCGGATCGACCACATCATAGCCATGCATGCTGCCCTTAGCCGCCTGGAGGTAGGACGAGCAATAGAGATGTGTGACGCCCAGTTCCTTGAGATAGGTTGCAGTGTTGGAGGCATCACTGAACGTGAAACTAGCATGCAGCTGAAGCCGGTAACAAGACGATATGGGACGCGGCATAGTGATGTTTCCGCTGCAGCGGTGAGAATTGTCGTCAGGCGCGCCTTGCCGCATAGAACTCGGAGGAATAGACGCCTTCTACGAACCGCGATGTGCCCGGCGCTCGCGGTTAAGCAATGGAGGCTTAGATGACTGCAAGGTCAATAAGGGATGCATGATAGGTACACGAGAATGAAGCTCCGGAAGAGATCTAAGAGACCTTCGATTGTGGATGAATGGCTGGTTCGATTCCCGGTATCCAATGCATAACCACCTCGCTGATGAGGAGGTCGGTAGCCTCTATTCCTTCCACCGCCTGAGGCCTTCACTATCGACACGGCCGATGAGCTCGGAGAGATGAAGAGCCTTGAGAGAGTGGAGCGCAAGAACTGACTCAACCAGAACTGGCATGTCAACGGATTCAACGCCTCGCCATTCCCTATAGAACCCAAGCGGCTGCTGTGCGATATGCGCTACACGCTGCAACTCTTGTTCAGCGAGTGTAAGTTGCTTAACAACCGCTCTCGGAGCGTCAGGCATCGTCGTGGCGAGATAAACCAGACCGGCAACAGCTTGGCGCGGGTTAGTGATCCAGCTCTGCTCTCGACCGCCTTCGGCCCTGACAAGAGGCCCAGTCCTTTGACGATGTTCTACCGGATAACGGCGCCTCTGACTGGGATCGGGCCTGGCATAACTCGAACCGTGCAGGTGTGAGCATCCCGCTTCGGCGGCAGATCTACTGCCAAGCGCCCAGGATACGCCGAACGAGAATCAATTCGCCTAGATGATACGACGTGTGATCGGCAACCACCAGCGCCTCCCTCAAGACCGTTTGCCCATCACCGTGCGGAATCTTCGCGAATAGATCGGTCGATTCATCGCTGACCAGGTCGCACAGTGCCTGCAGATCCCTGCGAAAGGCATCAACGCTCTTCTCCCAGGCTTCGGCATCTGGAGGCGCCTGGGTAGAAGGCCAGTAGCCAACTGGGAATTCCGGCGATCGATGGTGCGGATTTCGCGAGAACTCGAGAATATCCCACTGAGCGATCCGCAGGTGTTCCAAAACTTCCCATGCAGAATGTTCTGTATGTTCCGGCCTCTTGCCGCGCAGCTTAGGCGGGAAATCTCCGATTGCCGTATCAAAATCGGCGTGCGCATCGCCACCCTTCAGTAATTTGACCAGATGTTGTCGCAATTGCGGGTCGGGTTGCATTGCAGATCTCCTTTCTATCTCGAGTGACAACAGTTCGTATTAGGCCGGACAAGGATCGCAGCCCTTGCTCGAATGATGCATCATAGCCACCCGGCGATTCGAAAGTGGTCGAGCATCTTCACCTCGTCATTTTTGGGTGATTCGTGTCGTCAGAATTCTAGCAGCGGAAATTGGTGATGGCAGCCAGGCTCGAAAGACAGGACTCTACGAGAAGATCGAATTCCGATAATCCACCGGGGCGTCGTTCAGAACGACAGCTACCCTTCTGCAACCGCGCACAGAATTGCAGAGGTAAATGGCGTCTGCGTGCGCGAGATCTTCCAATTTCAATGTTCGTTCCGCCGCCGAGGGATTCGTTTCCAGTAGATGCCGTCGATAGACCCCGGGCAACACCCCGCAAGCTACCGCCGGTGTGAGCCATTGCCCGTCCTTCTCAATGAAGACGTTGCTGTTGGCGCTCTCGGTTACCTCGTCGCTCTCGTTCAGGAACAGCACTTCCTCATAGCCTCTCCGAAGTGCTTCCGCCTGCTGCTGTTCGTAGAGCGTGCGCCGGGTCGTCTTATGCCGCAGAAACCGGTCACCCGAGAAGACGCGGATCGCCGAGATGATAATCTTCTCCAGTCCCGCGGGTTCTTCCACCCTCACATGCGTGACCTTCATTGCGCCACTGCGTTCGAGCTGAATCCGAACCTTGATGCGCTGACCGCGTTCAAATTGCCTTTCCGTCTCTTCAAGAGCCTTCGCTACGGTCCCACGCTCGAATTTGAAATCGAAATACTCCGCCGAGCTCTGCATCCGCTCCAAATGCTCCGGCAGCAAGAGGTACCCGTCGTTCCAGAGAATGCTTTCCAGCAGATCAAACGGACCTTCCCTCGCTGTCAGGAACTTTGCCTTCAACATACATTCGCGGAACTCCTCTTCCGCATGTGAGTCGATAACAATGCCGCTGCCCACACCCATCGTGCCTCTGTTGTTCTCGAGAAATGCGGTGCGAATCGGCACACTGAACACCGCCTCACGCGCCGGCGAGAAGAAGCCGATTGCGCCGGTATAGACTCCACGCGGTGCGCGCTCCAGCTCTTGAATGATCTCAATGGTCCTCTGCTTCGGAGCTCCGGTTACAGAGCCACAGGGAAAGAGACTGGCGAAGACCTCCGCATAGCGCACTCCCGGCCGCAGCGTGCCGGAGATCTCCGACGTCATTTGAAACAGAGTTTCGTATTTCTGCACCGCAAAGAGCCGCTCCGCTCGCACGCTGCCATACTCGCAAATGCGGCCCAAATCGTTTCGCAACAGATCCACGATCATCACATTCTCGCTGCGATTCTTCAGGTCGTTCTGCAGCCACTGAGCAAGGGACTCGTCTTCCGCCTGGTCTGCGCCACGTCGTGCGGTGCCCTTCATTGGACGCGTAAGAATCCTGCGATCGTTCATTCGAAAGAACAGCTCCGGCGAAAACGATAGAACCTGCCATCCCTCTCCGTGAATGAATGCACCGTACGGCACCTGTTGGTTCTCAATAAGAGCCGCGTACATCGCCTGTGGTGTTCCCGTCAATTCGAATTGCAGCTTATCGGTGAAGTTCACCTGGTACGTGTCGCCCGAGCGGATGTATTCCTTGATCTGTGACACCTTTTCTGCGTAATCTGCCTCTGTGATTCCGAATTGCAGATCACTCACTTCATAGCCTGGATCGCAACGGAAACCGCCTTCTGCAACTTCATCCGGTGAAGCGCCTTCGAAGTTACCCGACCTGTGATTGAAGATGAAGGCCTTGGAATAAACGCCGAACCACGATATTGGCATCGTGGTGTTCTGCGGCTTGCCGCCGCCGAGCGCCCTCAGGCCTTCTCCGCACTCGTAGGCGAAAAATCCGGCGACGTAAGAACCGGCTGCCAACGCCCCCTCGATCTCGTCGAAGAGTGCGCCGCTGGTGGCAAGCGTCCGCTCCGGACGCAAAAAGAGGAAGCTGCGATGATTCTCCGCATCGTATCGCGAGGTTTGCAGCAGCACGCTGCCAGGATTCGATGCGGCCAGCGAGATGTATCGCGCTGGAAACTTCGTGTAGGTGGTCAAGACTGTTTCCTGCTAACAGTTCGAAGCTGTCGCTAGTATATATAAGGGCAAGGTGGGCGAAGAGCGAACGCTATGACCGTGACTTCGGGCCTTGTGCCTGAGCGTGGTCTTCCAGCGCCGCCCGCTTGGAATGGTCAGCATTGATCCACAGAGGCAACCAGCCGGCGATGGTTAAAACCCTGCATCTCCTCGGTCTTCGTCGAGAGGATCTAACCGATCGGCCGATCGCAATGCTGGTTCCGCAAAGGCTCCATGTCGAATTGAAGCGTGACAGTCAGGAGTACTTCGTGTCCACGAGCGATTCAAATAGGCTCGGCCTTGCATCGAGAAGCTGGAACCGCTACTGGATCGTTAAAGTGACAACACCAGAGCTGGTGACCTGATGGGTCTGGTTCACAGGCGTTTGCTTGGTCACGCTGCCGCTGCCACAACCGGACAGGAATGCAGCACTCACGAAGATCAGCAAAGCAATGCAGGCCAGGAGCCAAATGGCCCGCCTCCCCTGTTTCCTCCGCGAGGCAACCCAAGGAAGAATAAACAGAGGGAAAACAAGCGCCGAGGCTGCGCCGGGAAGTGTCTCTGTAAAGACCACCGTGACCTGGTAACTTGCTTTGGCAGTGCCGGAAGCGGTTGCGATTGAAACGTCGTCCGTAGAGGACGAGTACGAACATGTTGCGCCCTGCGGCAGATTGAGACACTCGACGGAGACATCAGTCGCCGAGGAAGGCAAGGTCACTGGATACACGGCCGTTGCACCCCCCGAGACGGCGACGGAGGCAGTAGGAAACACGGGCGCCGAAGTGCCCCCGCTTCCCGCCGTATCAATCTCGAACTCCAGAGAATTGGAGGTGCCGCCTCCGGGTACGGGAGTTTCGATCGTGATGGCGCTTTGGCCTGCCGCGGCGATCTGTGCCGCCGGAACCAGCGCAGTGAGTTCAGTGGAATTGACAAACTGCGTGGTGAGAGCGGTCGAGCCCCAGTACAGGGCGGAATTCGAGACAAATCCCGATCCGGTGACCGTCAACGGGAAAGCCGCACTGCCAGCACTGATGTATGCAGGCGAGATGCTGACCAAGACAGGCGCGGGACTGGCTTGTGCGACTGACACAGGCGCTGATGATCCCGATGCGCTCGCATAGGTGGCAGAACTGGCCGAGTCCGGCGTATAACTTGCAATCAACGTGTCGTTCCCCACAGCCAACGAACCTGCCGGAATAGTGATCACCACCGATCCGCCACTGAGTGCGCTCACTGCTGAACTGTAGCTGCCGCTTGTAAGTGTTACAGCGCCGGTCGGCGTCGGCGTTCCGGCAACCGTCACCGTCACCTGCAGAGATTGCAATGTTGTGATGTTCGTTGAAGACGGCGTCACCGTCACCGCCGGCGTTGCCTTGCTCACCGCCACCGGCGCA